>Ga0214544_1010675_pt1:0-5000 | contig 13313 bp, 5 predicted proteins | sample CNSS3metaG_FD_160074 | JGI IMG/M metagenome (GOLD analysis project Ga0214544, IMG submission 160074) | Root nodule microbial communities from cowpea collected in UCLA plant growth center, Los Angeles, California, USA - CNSS3 | ecosystem: Host-associated > Plants > Roots > Nodule | place...
ATATGGGGGGACGAATATTATGGCGGGTATATGTACATCCCCATACCCAACTGAAAAAGTCGGGGATTCCCCATACCCATACCCAGTCAATGCGGGGATTCCCCGTCAAAACGGGGACGGGTTCGGACAATACCCACATGGACGGGTTTATTTACCATCTCTAGTTATATATGTTCTACTAAAATCAAAATATATTTCTAGGATGCTGTAACTGGTAAGTTGAACGTAATTGACACCATAATCATAAAGGAGGTGATAATACATGAGTAAATTGGTATAACCATTTTTTAAACCTTACTTTATATATCTTATCTTTATATAAATTCCTGTGCCTTGTTCACTCATATTTAAAAGTTAAACAATTTAGTTAGTAATATTACATATGCGTAAATCATTTTTTTTAATTATTCTTAAAATTATTGGAGTTATTGATTTTACTCTTTTTACTTAATTATGTGTAGTGTTTAATTTGTTATATTAGAGCATTTGTTGTTTACTAATTACAAAATTATAAAATAGCGCAGGTATTTTAATAAGAAATAGTTAATACAATAAAAAATTTGAAAGGGATGTTCTAAGATGGGCAAACAAATTTCAACAAAGTTAGTTATATATGCCTATAAAAATAAAAAAATAGTGTCGTGTATAGGTAATCATATATAGATGTTAATTTAATTATTTTAATTTATTTTGTTTTCTCAAAAATTAATTATAATTTAAAATATTTTATCAAATAAAATAAGATCATACAAATAAATTAAAATATTCATGTGTTATTCCCTTTGCATAAATTTCATTTTTCATATTTTTTTGCCCTACATATATTTAGTAAAATAAGCCCTTATCAAGTAAATTTTCTTTAATTAAAATAAATTAACTTTATTTGTAATTATTTATCAACAAACAACTCCATGTTCATGGATTTGAAGCATAGTTTTTATGTTTCATTTTTAAAAATTATTATTTAGTTGAGAAAAAAGTAAATTTCCAAAGTCAATCATATTAATGATCGTGGTAATTGGATGAACAACTTTCTTCAAAACCGAGTTAGAATAGCACACTCATATAAAAAGATCATATCACTATCTATAATAATAATAATAATAATAATAATAATAATAATAATAATAATAATAATAATAATAATAATAATAATTTAAGATATACAGAGTATAAGGACCATTAAAAAAAAAATTATCTTTTTTTTTTCTGCCCTAAAGTTAGTGGACTGCCCTTGTAAGTGGGTCTAAGGCCGACCCAACAGATAAGGTCACTAGGTCTGCACTAAACCTAACATTTCCCTCATTTCAGAAACTGTTCCTGATCCTAAGAGCCGCAGCCGCACTTCTGCTAGGGTTTTTTGCCTCCTCACCGATTCAAGTTCGTTCAAGCCGTTCCTACTCCACATAAGTGTCCTTGTCCAGATTTTATGGCTTCCATTGATCTCCCTCCACTTTTTCCACTATTAAAGTTTAGTAATAATGCGCCCTTGTTCCTTTACCTTTTGTTTTTCAGCTCGTTAGTTCACTCTTAGAGCTGCAGTACTCGTTGTCGTGCCGTCAAGACTTTTGTTGACCCTGTTTCCAGGTAGGGAAGCTAAAACCTTACTCATATGTCACGTTTTCTTCGTAGTGTGGCTGTCATTTCGGGTTGTATGGTTGGTGTGATGTTATATTGGTATTGGATGCATAAATCTGCTGTATGGATATAGTATTGAGCTGGTACGAGGGACTGTTGCAGAAAAACAGTGGCGAGACCTGCTAATCTCGCCCAAGCGAGCCAGTCTCGCCTAGGCGAGACTGGCTCGCTTGGGCGAGATTAGCGGGGACTCGTCCAAACCCTGATTTCGCGAGAGTTCGCCCAGGCGAGCCGCTCAGTATTTTTGAGCGAGCGAGTATCTCGCCCAGGCGAGAGGGGTCTCGCCTAAGCGAGATCCCGCGTGGTTTTCCTGATGCCCTTTTGAGCCCTCGCCTAGGCGAAGGGGACTCGCCTGAGCAAGCATGGCTCGCCTGAGCGAGATCCTTCGGCCTGAGCGAGGTGTTGGACGAGGCAGGGCGCTGTGTGATTGTTTTCTTGACTTGGTTGGTGAATGTATGGTTCGAGTTTAAGTATTATGATGAGAGTATGAGATAAATAAGCATGCATGTGTGAGGTAAATCATGAATTGCGAACAATGGGTTGGCACGATTTTAACATGAGAATTGTATGGGATGATTCATGAAATTGGAATAATGGGTTGGTATGAATTCAACATGAGACATGAAAGGGTTGTTATTGATGTGGCACGTTAACGATATGAGATGGAGTTCCATCTTCTGGATTCGAGAATAAAGAGTTGGTATGGCTTGGTTGAGGATACGAAAGTGATGAATCATGAGAAAGTGTGTGTATATAATTGTGTGTATGCATGATGAATCTGTTTGCTGATTTACGAATGTTGGTCTGTGTTAGCGTGTGATTCCTTGGGGGTCTCTAGGTGAGACCTCCGGGGTTGCGCTTCAGTGGTCGGGACGTAATCCCATGGCCCCTGGTAGTGGGTGTCCATGGTGGTGCCCCATCTGTATAACTAGGTAAGGATTCAATGTAAGGTCGCATCCTGACACTCTAAGGGGTCAGTTAGTCTCACTTAGAGCGGACTGACTCCTGTGGTGAGAGTAGCAAGAGACCCGAAATTCATTAAGGGCTAACCTTGTGGTGAGGGAATATTGATTCATTATAACACTTGTAACACATAGCTCGGGGGTGAGCAGAGGTATCCACCACAAGTGCAAGTGTCCGCTAAATCCAACCAAGTTATACGTATCCGGATGAGTCGAGTCGAGTCGTAGTGTATTGTTTGGAAGGTCGTAACATGCTGGTGTGATGTATGTATGATGGACTGTGAATATGTATCTGACTCCTTTGATGAAATGATTTTGTAGCTTACCCTACTTTCTTTGTTGTGTGATCTGCTGTGTGGTATTCTCTTTTACGATGATCATCAACTTATTGGTGTGAGCAGATGCGAGGAACACCCATAGGCAACAGGGGGTGGAGATTCCGCTGCCTAGTCCGCGTGGACCAGTTTATATTTCCGTATGAGTTTATTTAGGGTTGCGACCCATGTATCTGTTCGTCCTTAGATTTATGTACTTTGGTAAACTTTTCCTCTAGTTTCGTTTGGGCATCGTGGTGTGCCATGGATTGTATGGAGTCGAGTTTAAAACTCCCAGACCGCGCTTTTATGTTATCGTTCCGTAACATTCCTTTAATTTCACGTGCTTAATTAAATGGGGTGTTACACAGATGGTTAATACAATTTTATTTTAGAAAAAAATAAAGAAAGAATCTTAAAAAAAATTCAAAAGTGAAAATTAATTATGTGAGTTAAATATACATATAACTCAAACTCATTTAAATGAGTAAAGCATCACCAAATTCAATCACATTTGATGTACTATCCCTATTTGTCTCTTCACTATTTTAAATTAATTATAATGAAAAAAAGGTTTCAAACATGTCTAGTTAATTTAATAATTTGTATTAAAAAAAATCTCTAATTTGATGAAAAAGAAAAGAAAAATCTCAAATTCATTCCTTTTTTTTCTTTCATTTCTAAGTACTTTTACTTCTTTTTTCTCGAAATTCTTTATAGTCTTGTTCTCCCCTTTTATCAAATTTTGATGCTGTGATGAACATAGACCACTCCCGTAAAGAAGATGGCTCATGGCTAGCCGCCATTTAAGCAGTGAGACAGCACATTGAGTTTGACCTGCAAAAAAGCTCCGCCATTCTTATTTGGTGGAGAAAAAGTTCTTATTCCAAACATTTTTCTTTTGAGTACATAAATATAAGGTTTAATTATGTCTTTGATCATCATTTTGGAGTCAAAATCTTAAAATGGTATTCAAATTTTTAAAAGTCTCAAAATGATCCTCTTTTTTGTTGATATTTCAAGTAAATATTTTTAACCAAATTAAGTTCATTTAATTCATATTTTACATTGAACTTTATTTAAAATGGTTTAAAAGTTGTTAATAAAAAATAATGTTAATAAAAAAAAATTCATAAATTAACTAGTTCATGTTACAATAAAACACATATAAATTTAAAATTTGAAAACAATTTTAAGTAAAGTTGAATATGAAACATAATTTTAAATAAACTTAGCTATGTTAAAAATATATAATAAAAATATCAATTTGAATAAAAATATCAAATTTAATAAAAATATTTGTATAACATTTATATAAAATTAAATTTTGTTTCAATTTGAAGAGGGATAAAATTGCTAAATTTTACAAAAGTTGGGACTAAGTTGAGACAAATTAAAATAAAAGGGACCAAATTGAGACTAAGAAAATGACACCTGGCATAATACTGACACGTGTCACTATCACTGCCACGTGGCACGATGACATCTTGACACGTGGCAATTTTTTGATTTTTTAAAAAAATTCAAAAAAAAAATTAATAAAAAATTTAAAAAATCGAGGAACTGACACGTGGTACTCCTTCTAACGGCATCAAACTTGACTTAACGGAAAGGACAAACGTGAGACGTTTCAACAAAAAAGGGGACTATTTTGAGACTTTTAAAAATTTGGGTACCATTTTGAGATTTTGACTCCAAAATGGGGACCAAAGACATAATTAAACCTAAATATAATATTCAGCGTCCTTCGACTTCTATTTTGTTTGGTAATTCGGGGTGGATTAGACGGGCTGACCCGCATGCCTGTACAAAAAATGTGGGACGGGTTGAAATGTTGAACCTGCTGACTCGTTTTGGTCCGTTTCGTATAGATCCGCAGTCCGGGCGGATTAAAGGTGGGACGGGACGGACTGGCTCACTGACCCGTTTACAAAACTATATATTCTCATTTTTTTTAGTTCGCACATTATTTATCATGTTATTTTTTTAAGTTCCTTTTATTATTATTATTATTATTATTATTATTATATTTATGTATAACCATTGTATATAAAATAATGATTTTAATTTTTGAATATGAAATATC
>Ga0214544_1010675_pt1:7500-13313 | contig 13313 bp, 5 predicted proteins | sample CNSS3metaG_FD_160074 | JGI IMG/M metagenome (GOLD analysis project Ga0214544, IMG submission 160074) | Root nodule microbial communities from cowpea collected in UCLA plant growth center, Los Angeles, California, USA - CNSS3 | ecosystem: Host-associated > Plants > Roots > Nodule...
TGCTAATCAAAGAGAGTAAGATTTGAAAGATTAGTACATATGTTCCACTGTGAAATACTCAACACCATCCATGATTGAAACATTGCCCAAACATTAAAAATGTGTTGTATTCTCCCAACCCTACTAATGTAGGGTAACTGTCCATTCCAGCACTTACTAACATGGCAGTTAGCAAGAATCCCATAACCTTTTCAAAGGTCCTTAAATTCTGTACTTTTTTCTAGTCCTATAAATGAGGCTTTCCTTAATGCTTTCAATCATCCAAAGTAAGAAGCTTCAAACTACAGTGTTCTATACTGATAAGGGTTGGTTTTCTTAAGATGGGTGCCAACTTATCAAACATGGAGAATGCTCAGAAATCCTCCAACTCATCCTGCCACATTCTCACCTTCCATTCTACTGCTAAATGGAAGGCTCATTTTGATGCCTCCAAAGAAATTAACAAGTTGGTATGTATGTTATTACTGCTACAATCCTTAGTTAGTTCCTCTCTTTTTCATTAATCACCATTTTTTCTTACCATTTATGCTGAAGATGGTGATCGATTTCACTGCTTCATGGTGTGGACCTTGCAAACAAATGGACCCAGTTATCCAAGACTTTTCTGCAAAGTACACCAACGTGGAATTCATCAAGATCGATGTGGATGAATTGATGGTATTTATATTTTTCTTTTCTTTCACTATACGTATATCACTCTTAACGTTAATCAGCATAATATATTTTTCTTTTCTTTTTATTATTGACCATCCTTCCTTGAGTATTGACCTAATGGTGATTTATATAATTGATCCACCAAATAATAAATTTCGTTAGGATAGATTTTAAATCAGATTCTGCTACCATGTGGAGTGAATTTTAAATCTAACTTAATTTTACAAAACAAACTTGAAAGATAAGATTTGTATCTATTTATATATCATAAACTCGTTTAATTTCTAGTCGATATAGAATACCCAACACACATGCAATGCTATTGATAATCTCAACATTAATTCATGTATGTTTTAATATGTAACAGGCGGTCTCTCAAGAATTCCAGGTGCAGGCAATGCCAACGTTCATATTGATAAAGAAAGGCAAAGTTGTTGATAAGGTGGTGGGAGCTAAAAAGGAAGAGCTGCAAAAGCTTATAGAGAAGCATCTGAGTGTGTGACCTTTCATTTGTATTGACCTGTAAAGAGGAATAAAGACAATTTCTTCAATATCAACTGCCATACCCCATTATCATGTAAAATGGACTGATCTGTGCTTAGCATTTATATATGTGTGAACCTTTTAGTGTTTGATCAGAAATCTTTGAAGTCAGAAATAATTTGTGTAACCAAAATGCGGAAAATTTGTCCTTTGGATTTTGGAGAGATTTTAATGGTACAACAGCCTTTGTTAATTTCAAAATTATTCTACAATGTGCATTTTACATAGTTGAAATGCTTTATTTATTTATTTATTTTGTTCCAGAACAATTTTTAAGTTTCAGTTTTCTTCAAAATTTGATCGTTTAACTCCTTTAAAGAATGTTATATTATTAATACTAACGTTTTGCATCATATGTCACCAATGTCATATTAAATCAACAATAAAAAAATAAAATAGAATAATTTAAAATAAAAATTACAGAGTAAAATGAAAAATAAAATTATATAGAATAAAAAAAACTTATATATTTACTGATAATTTATTTTTTATGTCTTATACAATGAATAACTGACGAATTAGTGTGCGTTCCCAATGGAATACCTAAATACTTTATGGCAATATTCTAAAACTACTGATTTTGAGTAATTCTCTATTAGCTCATGTTAAACAATACTGTTATGCAAAAAATTATTAAAAGAAGAAGAGAAAAAGAAAACGAATAGAAAAACATGAGACATCACACCAAATTATGATAAAATTGTATCTCATATATAGGCAAAAAATGTTTATAATGAAAAAATTAATAAATATACATAGATAAAAAAAACAATGCATTACCAGTCAAAAAGTAAAGCTCAATAAGCAAATTTATCAGTATATTAAACCATCTCACGATCACAAAAAAACTTTTAAAACTTTTTTACAGCTATTTAGAAATTCTTATTTTGAAAGATTTAGTAATAACTTCCTTGTAGTTTGAATTGACTCATCATTCTTCTCAGAATTAAAATCTTTTCTCTCATCAAACATATTAGCTAAATTAGAGGTTATTTTCAATTTATCTAGAAAAATAGCCTCTGTAGACATAAAAAAAAGGAAATGTCTTAGAATTATAATGAGGTGAATCTAAATGTTGTAATTCCTGCAAACTATCAACTAGAGCAACATCCATAAAAAAAGACATATCAACCAAGGATCCACTAGAGAGTCCACCACAACATCCACCACATGTTCAACCATAATTTGTTTGTTTTTTCTACTTTTCACCACCTTGTTTGGGATCAACGAGTCATTTTAGTTCATTTTAAAAGTGAAAAAAAAAACTAAAAGGTAAAAATAATTTAAGCATATTAATAAAAACATATTTTGATTTTGATATATAGAGGTCTAATATATAAATTATAATATATATTTAATGTTGTAATAAAACATTGTTTAATATTTTTAATTTTAAGATTTAATTTTAGTAAATCAGTGTTCACAAATTCAGAGTTAATTACATTTTTAATTATATTAATTATTTAGTATTGGCAGTTTTGTAATAATATCCAAGTAATATAATGTTAATTTTAGTTAGAGAAGATAATAAACTCATGGGTTCAAGTCGCCTCGACTTGTTATGGGTCTGGGTTAACTTGGTTCTATTTGAACTCAACCCAATTTGACTCAGTCTTTGTTTCAGGTTAACCCGAGTCAATATGAGTTCAAGTTGATTCGGCTAGACCTGAACTTAGAACGACTTGTGTCTACTTGGGTTTGGTCCATTTCGCTCGACTTGAGTTTTTGGTTCTCTCCTTAACCTCCAGTAGAGTTGTCTTGAGTCAAGATGGCTCAAACCAACACGACTTGACTTGGGACTGAGTTTACTTGGATCAACTCGGGCCTGAGCTTACTTGACTTAACTTGGACTCGAGCTGACTTGGCTTGACCTGAGCCCGTGCAAATTCGGCCCAACCTTTAGAATAGGCAAACTCAGCTCAACCTATACCTTTGACAAACCTAGACCTTCGACCTGGGTGATTCATGTCGATGTTCAACCTAGTCTGATCAACTTGGCTCGACTTTCGATCTTGAGCAACTTAGCTCATCTATCGACTCGACTCTTCAACTTGAGCCTACTCAACTTGACCCTAGGCTTGGACTGACTTGCCTTGACATTCTGCATAACTCGACTCGTCTCAACTTTTATCCTAGGCTGACTAGACTTGACCTTCAACATAGACAAACTTGGTTCAACTCTTTAGTCCGAGCCGACTCAACTCGACCATGGGTGGGGGCCGACTCACGTTGACCTTCGGCACAAGAAAACTCATCTTGACCTTTGTCATAAGATGATTGTCTTGACCTTCGACCTGGGTCAATTAGACTCAAATTTTGACATGGGTTCACTTCACTTGACTTTCGACCTTGCCCAACTTGACTTGATTCTTCGGTCGAACCCACTTAGCCTGACCATTTAGCCCATGCTGACACAAACCTACTCAACTTCAGGCTTGAGATGACTTGGCTACCCTTTAGGGCCAAGGTTGCTCGTTTCGACTTGGGGCCTAGGTATCTCATCTCGACCTTTGGCCTGAGATGACTTGTCTTGACCTTTGACCCATGCCTACTCAAAATTTAGTTAGGGTAAACTTGTCTCGAGTTTTGGTTTGAGTCGACTTGTCTCGACCTGGTAGTGGGTTAGAACGTCTTGACCTTTGGGCTAGGCCGACTTATTTCGTTTCGGACTAACTCGACTTGATTCTTCAACCTAGGCTTCCTATGGGTTGACTAAACTTGACCGTTAATTGAGGACTACTCGACTCAACCTTTAGTTAGGGTCGACTCAACTCGACCTACAACTCAGGTCGACTCAGGTCAACCTTCGTTATTGGTAAACTTTACTTGACCATTTGTATTAATCGACTCGTCTCGACCTTTGTCCCGGATCGATCCATCATATATTTTATTCTGAGACAACTTAGCTTGACCTTGGATGACTTGGCTCAATCCTTCAGCTTAGATTGACTTAATTTGACCTTCGGTTAAGGATGAGTCGACTCTACCCTTTGGCTCGGGTCGACTCAGCTTGACTTTTGATTCAAGTCGATCCGTTTCAATCTTTAAACCTGACTAATTTTTCTCAACCTTCGACCTAAGCTGACACATGTTGGCCTTCATTCTCGATCCACACAACTCAACCTTCGACTTAGGATTACTCGTCTCAAACTTTGACTAGAACTAACTTAGCTTGATCTTCGCCCCAAGACGACTTGCCTCAACCTGAACTAATTTGGCTCAACCTTTGTCTTTAGTCAATTCAACATGACCTTCAATCCAAACTGATTTGTCTTGATTCTTCAACCCATGCCTAATTGACTCACTGGTTAATTTTGGCCAACCTAGATCAGCCTTAATCCAAACTAACGTGATTCGACTTGGACACAACTTGATTTTAAATTTTTAAAATTAAAAGAATTATCTAATATAAGTTCAATCCAAATCCAATATAATAGTTAAACTTAAAATCCAAAATGTATAAATTTAAATTTAAAAATAATTCATTTAAATAGACTTAAAATAATATGAATATAAATAATTATGAAATGGATTTCAAAATTCAAATTTTTTATCACCCTTAATCCAAATTTACTTAACATGAAAATGAATATAGATATTTGACATGCTTTTTAAATTATTGATAATATCATATGTTTTTAAACTCATAATACAAAAACAAGAAAAACGAAAAATATGTTATCATTAACATATAATTTTTAGCGTTTTTATTTTATGTTAATTTTAAATTAAACTAATGCATGATATTTAAAAGTAAATTATTTATTGTGTTTGAAAATATATTTTATATTTTCTTCCCATTTTTAATCTTTACATTATTTTTATATTATTACATTGTTTTTATATTTTTTATTTTTTATTATGATGATTTACTATTTTTAATTATGTAGGTTAATATTTTGATATTTTTAAAATGGTTAAATATGATTTTGGTGCTTAAACTTTAACACAAAATTAGGATTCGTCTTCGTGTCAAACTTTGATAAATTTGGTACTAAATTTTAAAAATGAATAGATATAATCTTTTTAGTCTAACTGCTTTACATTCTTTTAATATGTCAAACAACATGTCACATGTCATCGTATTGTTGTTTGTGTTGTTTACATCGTTTAATATGTTTCAACTTAAATGTCAGTTTATACAAAAAATTAATGTCATTGAGTTTTAAAGACTATATTTATTAATTTTTAAAGTTTAGGAACTAAAAAATATATACAATAAATTTTAATTTTGCATCCATGTTCATGTTAAGGATTATAAAAATATTTAACTCTTTTTAAAAACTTAATTGAGTCGCAAATGTAACAATATTTTTTCATTTATATTTTTTTCGTCAACTTAAAATCACTACACCATCTTTATAGTTGACAAAATGTTAATTATGTGATAAACTATATATACATTCACTTTAGAAACAAACAAGAAACAACGGTTCTCGGTTAGAACAATTTTATTTTAAGTTATACACATGGTAAAGATAAGATTCGTCACCTTAGTATGTACGACTTTTAGAATTGAATAGCCATTTTGTTCCATCAATGGCGGTAAAGATTCGCAGTTGTTCCATACACACACACATATATATATATATATATATATATATATATATATATAT
>Ga0214544_1010678_pt1 | contig 13309 bp, 3 predicted proteins | sample CNSS3metaG_FD_160074 | JGI IMG/M metagenome (GOLD analysis project Ga0214544, IMG submission 160074) | Root nodule microbial communities from cowpea collected in UCLA plant growth center, Los Angeles, California, USA - CNSS3 | ecosystem: Host-associated > Plants > Roots > Nodule | place: USA...
AAGAGAGAGAGAGGTAATATTAACCGGGTTAAAAGTAAAAAAAAAAAAAAAAAAAAAAAGAGGGGGAAAACAAAAAAAAAAAAAAAAATTTAGAGAAAAAAAAAAAAAAAAAAAAAACAAAAAAAAAAAAAAAAAAAAAAGAGAGTGACACTGTCAAAATAAGAAATATTTTTGGGGGTGCTGGAGGTGCGGAGAAGCCTGCTAAGACAAAAGCCTGATGGGTTTACATAAGAAAAAGCCGAACAAAAACGATCTTAGAAAGAAAACGGTCCAAAACAAAACGAGAAGAGAAACACGTTGGTGACTCTTCAACGCTTGTTTAGCCTTTGACTATAATATATATTTTAGCATTGTCTATAAAATTTCAATATACCGAAGAAATATTTTTTGGCAAAAATTACATTTCTTAATATTAGCTTTGTCTTAAAAAAATGTAAATAATTTTTTCATACCTTCAAAATTGACTCATACCGAAATTGAAATGTCTATAATTTTATCAATATTTTTTATATCATACATTTATTAATTCAATTCTAAGAGTAATCATATTTTTTTTAATTAACGATGTATACATTTAATAGTTTTAATGAGATATTTGTAACTTTATTATATGTTGTTTGTTATGAGATACTGTCTAACTTAACAGGATTGATTCAAAAGTAACATAATAACTACCGAAGTTAAATTAAGATATTCATTAAATATTAAATATAAAAGATATTGATAATCATCCAAGTTGTCAAAAATATACTCTAAAGATTAAGGGTAATGACATTTTAACCCTGTGAATCTTACCATTTATTAACCTACTAACACGTTACTTGAAGTGACATTTTAGTTAATGTTTGAACTGTATGATGTGGCAATTGAGTGAAGCGTGAGGGTGCGTGTATGTTTGAAGTTGTACAATGGGATTGAGTGATGAAGTGCATTCCTAAAGAAAATACCATTCGCAGGAAAGAAAGTTTTGGAGTGAAGTGGTCCACGTAAAAAGAAGTAAGTGATTCCAATGGTTGTATAAACATTTTTAATTTTATACCTATAAATTATATATATTATTAAAATTATATAATAATATTTTCTTAATAATTTGATAAGTAAATTAAAATAAAAAATATACATATTTATTTATTTAAATAAATAAGTTTTAATAATAAAATTTTCTAAACAATTCAAAATGAAAATGATTTTATATAAGAAATAAAAAATATTATTTTTGGTTAATTAATTAAATTATTAATAAACATCTAAAAATTAAGAATATATAAATAATATATAATTGTATAAAAATGTAAAAAAAATAAGAAATTCTTTAAAAACCATTAGCTATATTTTAAAAAATAGTATAAAATTAAAAAATATGGCTATAAAAAATTTTAAAAATATAAAAACTACAAACTTCTAAACATATATAAGTAATAAATAATAAAATAAATAAATTGTTTGCTAGAACCACTATTTGTATAAGTTAAAAAATAAAATTATACATATAAAATAGTAGATGTAATAGTTAAAATTAAAATATACAACTTTTGTATAAAAGTATAAGTCTCATTTTTTTGAATATGACTTTATTGTTTGAAATCTTGTTACCCATTTCATTGAACACAAAACGTACGTGATTTTATTGGACTTCTACGATTTGATTAGCAGTTTTTAAATTTATGAGTGACCTAATTAATATATTTTAAATTTATAGTGGACTTAATTGAAATTTTTTAAATTTATTAGGAATATAATTATAAAGTTTTTAAATTTATCAGGGACCTAACCGCAAAGTTTTTAAATTTATCAGGTACTTATCTATAAAGTTTTTAAATTTATCAGGAACCTATCTATAAATTTTTTAAATTTATTAAGACCTACCTGCAAAGTTTTTAAATTCATTAGCAAACTACCTGCAAAATTTTTAAATTTACCAGAAACTTACACACAAAGTTTTTAAATTTATCAGGGACCTAACTACAAAGTTTCTAAATTTAAGTTTATTAAAGACCTAATTGAAAATTTTTAACTTTAACATGGATAAAATTGAAAATTTTTAAATTTATCAAGGTCCTACCTGTAAAGTATTTTAATTTATTCAGGACCAATCTCCAGTTTTTAAATTTAGTAAGGATCTACCTGCAAAGTTTTTCAATTTATCATGGACCTTCATGCAAAGTTTTTAAATTGATGAGATACCTACTTGCAGTGTTTTTAAATTTTTTGGGACCTATTGGAAAAGTTTTTAAATTTATCAGGGACCTACCTGCAAAATTTTTAAATTTATCAGGGATTTACCTGCAAAGTATCTATATTTATCTAATACCTACTTGCCAAGTTTCTAAATTTATGAAGGACCTACCTTCAAAGTTTTTAAATTTATCAAGGACCTACATGCAACATTTTTAAATTTATCAGGGATCTACCTACAAAGTATTTAAATTTACAAAGGACCTACCTTCAAAGTTTTTAAATATATGAGGGACCCACCTGCAAAGTTTTTCAATTTATTAGGGACCTACTTGTAAAGTTTTTAAATTTATCACGTACCTACCTGCAATGTTTTTAAATTTATTAGGGACCTACCTGCAAAGTTTTTAATTTCTTTAAGGACCTACTTGCAAAGTTTTTAAATTTATCAATGTCTACTTCCAATATTTTTAAATATCTCATGATCTACCTGCAAAGTATTTAAATTTATGGAGGACCTACTTGCAAAGTTTTTAAATTTATGAGGGACCTACCTACAATTTTTTTTAATTTATTAGGGACCTACCTGCAAAGTTTTTAAATTTATCAAGGACCTACCTGAAAATTTTTTAAATTTATCAGGAACCTACTTGCAAAGCTTTTAAATTTATTAAGGACCTACTTGCAAAATTTTTAACTTTATCAGGGATCTACCTGCAAAGTTAGTTTTAAATATCAATCATCTACGTACAATGTTTTTAAATTTATCAGGACCTAAATATAAAGTTTCTAAATTTATGATGGATCTAACTACAAAGTTTTTAAATTTATCAAGGACATACCTACAATGCTTTTAAATTTATGAGGGACCTACCTGCAAACTTTTGAAATATATCAGGATATACCTGTAAAATATTTAAATTTAACAAGGACCTACCTGCAAATTTTCTAAATTTATGAGAGGCCTACCTGCAAAGTATTTAAATTTATCAAAGACATACCTGCAAAATTTTTAAATTTATCAAGGACCTACCTGCAAAGTTTTTAAATTTATGAGGGACCTACCTGCAATTTTTTTTAATTTATTAGGGACCTACCTGCAAATTTTTTAAATTTATCAAGGACCTACCTGAAAAAATTTTAAATTTATCGGGGACTTACTTGCAAAGCTTTTAAATTTATGAAGGACCTACTTGCAAAATCTTTAAATTTATCAGGGACCTACCTGCAAAGTTTTAAAATTTATCAATGTCCTACCTAGAATGTTTTAAAATTTATCAGGACCTAAATACAAAGTTTCTAAATTTATGATGGATATAACTACAAAGTTTTTAAATTTATCAAGGACCTACCTACAATGCTTTTAAATTTATGAGGGACATACTTGCAAACTTTTTAGATATATCAGGATATATCTGTAAAATATTAAAATTTAACAAGGACCTACTTGCAAACTTTCTAAATTTATGAGAGGCTTACCTGCAATGTATTTAAATTTATCAAGGACCTACCTGCAAAATTTTTAAATTTATCAAGAACCTATCTGCAAAGTTTTTTAAATACATTAAGGACCTACCTGCAAAGTTTTCAAATTTATCAAGGACCTACCTACAATTTTTTTAAATTTATCACGGATCTGCCTGCAAAGTATATAAATTTATCAAGAATCTACCTACAAAGTTTTTGAATTTATTATGGATCTACCTGCAAATTTTTTCAATTTATTAGGGATCTATCTTGAAAGTTTTTAAATTTATCAAGGTCTTACCTTCAAAGTTTTTAAATTTATTAGGGACCTACTTTCAAAGTTTTTAAATTTATCTAGGCTCTCCTACAAAGTTTTTAAATTTATCAAGGACCTAAATAAAAAGTTTCTAAAATTATTAAGGATCTAACTACAAAGTTTCCAAATTTATTAACGGCCTAATTGAAAAATTTAAACTTTATCATGGACGTAATTGAAAATTTTTAAATTTATCAGGGATCTACCTGCAAAATATTGAAATATAATCGGCAACGTATCTGCAAAGTTTTAAATTTAGTAGCGACCTACCTGTCAAGCTTCTAAATTTATCAGGACCTACCTGAAAAAATTTTAGATTTATTTGGGATTTACATGCAAAGTATATTAATTTATCAAGAATGTATTTGCAAAGTTTTTAAAACTATGAGTGACCTACTTCCAAAGTTTTTCAATTTATTCCGGACATACCTGCAATGTTTTTAAATTTATCAAGGACCTACGTGCAAAGTTTTTAAATTTAATATAGACCTGCATGAAAAGTTTTTAAATTTATTAGGGACATACCTATAACGTTTTTAAATTTATGAGAGACCTACTTGCAATATTTTTAAATTTATCAGGGATCTGTGTGCAAAGTATTTAAATTTATCAAGGATCTACATGTAATGTTTTTAAAATTGGGAGCAATCTACTTGCAAAGTTTTTAAATTTATCAAGGACCTAACTACAAGCTTTTTAAATCTATCAGTGTTCTACTTGCAAAGTTTTTAAATTTATAAAGGACTTACCAGCAAATTTTTTCAATTTATTAGGGACCTACCTGTAAAGTTTTTAAATCTATCAAGGAATTACCTACAAATATTTTAAATTTATCAAGGACCTACCTACAAAGCTTCTAAATTTATCAAGGACCTACTTGCAAAATTTTAAAATTTATCAGGGACCTACCTACAAAGTTTTAAAATTTGTTTTAAAATTTATCAAGGACCTACTTACAAATTTTTAAAATTATCAGGACCTAAATACAAAGTTTCTAAAATTATCATGGATCTACCTACACAGTATTTAAATTTATCAAGACCAACCTGCAAAACTTTTAAATTTATGAGCGACCTACCTGTAAACTTTTTGAATCTATCAGGATCTACCTACAAAGTATTTAAATTTATCAAGGACCTACCTGCAAAATTTTTAAATTTATCAAGGATCTACCTGCAAAGTCTTCAAATTTATCAGGGACTTACATGCAAGGCTTTTAAATTTATCAAGGACCTACCAGAAAAATTTTTAAATTTATCAGTGATCTATCTGCAAAGTATTTAAATTTATCAAGGACCTACCTGCAATGTTTTTAAATTTATGAAGAATCTACCTGCAAAGTTTTTAATTTATCAAGGACCTACCTGCAAAATTTTTAAATCCATCAGGGATCTACTTGTAGAGTATTTAAATTTATCAAGGACCTATCTACAAAGTTTTTAAATATATGAGGGATCTACCTTCAATTTTTTTCAATTTATTAGGGACCTATCTACAAAGTTTTTAAATATATCAAGGACCTACATGCAAAGTCTTTAAATTTATGAGGGACCTACCTGCAAATTTTTTTAATTTATCAATGACCTACCTACAAAGTTTTTTAAATTTATCAGGGACCTAAATACAAAATTTCTAAAATTTTCAGGGATTTAACTCCAAAATTTTTAAATTTATTAGGGATCTAATTATTGAAAATTTTAAACTTTATCATGGACGTATTTGTAAATTTTTTAATTTATCAGGTATCTACTTGCAAAGTATTTAAATTTATTCGAGACCTTCTTGCGAAATTTTTAAATTTATTAGGGACTTACCTTTGAAGTTTCTAAATTTAATAGGGACCTACTTGTAAAACTTTTAAATTTATCAAAGATCTACCTGCAAAGTATATAAATTTATCAAGAATGTACAAGTAAATTTTTCAAATTTATGAGGGACCTAACTCCAAAGTTTTTCAATTTATTACATACACACCTGCAAAGTTTTTAAATTTATGAAGGACGTACCTGCAAAGTTTTTAAATTTAATATGGACCTGCATGAAACATTTTTAAATTTATCAAGGACGTACCAAAAAGTTTTTAAATTTTTGAGGACCTACCTGCAAAATTTTTAAATTTATAAAGGATCTATCTACAAAGTATTTAAATTTATCAAGGACCTACCTACAATATTTTTAAATTTATGAGGAATCTACCTGGAAGCTTTTTAAATTTATCAAGAACCTGCAAAACTTTTAAATCTATCAGAGATCTACTTGCAGAGTTTTTAAATTTATTAAGGACCTACCTGCAAAGTTTTTAAATTTATAAGGGACTTACCAGCGAATTTTTTCAATTTATTATTGACCTACCTGTAAAGTTTTTAAATTTATCAAGGACTTACCTACAAATATTTTAAATTTATCAGGGACCTACCTACAAAGCTTTTAAATTTATCAAGGACCTACCTGGAAAATTTTAAAATTTATTAGAAACCTACCTACAAAGTTTTAAAATTTATTAAGGACCTACCTACAAAGTTTTTAAAATTATAAGGACCTAAATACAAAGTTTCTAAAATTATCATGGATCTAACTACAAAGTTTTAAATCTATCAGGGAGTACCTACAAAGTATTTAAATTTATCAGGGACCTACCTGCAAACTTTGTAAATTTATGAGGGACCTACTTGCAAAGTATTTAAATTTATTAAGGACCTATCTGCAAAATTTTCAAATTTATCTACCTACCTACAAAGTCTTTAAATTTATCAGGAACCTAACTTCAAAGTTTCTAAATTTATTGGAGACCTAAATACAAAGTTTCTAAAATTTTTCAGGGGTCTAACTTCAAGTTTCTAATTTATTAGTGACCTAATTTTTGAAAATTTTAAATTTTATCATGGACGTACTTGTAAATTTGTAAATTTATCAGGTATCTACTTGCAAAGTATTGAAATTTATTCGGGATATTCCTGCAAAATTTTTAAATTTATTAGAGACCAACCTTTAAAGTTTCTAAATTTATCAGGGATCACCTGCAAAATTTTTAAATTTATCAGGTATCTACCTGTAAAGTATTTAAATTTATTTGGACATTCCTGCAAAAATTTTAAATTTAGGGACCCCAATATTAAAATGAATGCACTAGCCTAACATGTGTAGTGTGTGAAGGGAGCAACCTAAGACTACTCAAACCCACACATGCAAAACAACCAGAAAATTCCCAAACAGATATAGCAATTGTCTTCTACTCTAAGGTTCAATAATTTCAACCATATAATCATATGAGGACATCAAAGCAAGTAAAGATGACATCAACAAAAATAAAGATAGATAAATGTACATCAAGTAAAACAAAAATAAGGAGAAAACGAATATATAAAAACAACATACGTTTTGCACACTTAACTAATAGGATCGACTCTCCAAAACTTCTCCAGTGGAATCGCCATCTGTCACAACCGAGATTGCGGCGAGACGGCAAAAATGATTTAAAAAGGTATAAAGGAATCTTCACCATAGTTTATTATGGAAAACTATAGAAAAATCTTAAAAAAGAATGGTTTTCGAAACCAAATTTGGATTTAGGAGTTGGTTACGTGTGGGGAAGGTATTAACATCCCACAACGTCTGTTTTAAGACGGTTCCTCTTTAATTAAGTGTGCAAGATAGAATTTTATGTTTAAAATATTTGTTGTTCCCCCAAAAATAAAACAAACTAAAAAACACATACAAAAATAATAAAGATTAAAAACAATTTTTTTTTATTCTTTTGGCCCGACAAGGATTATATCTCGCTCCTACGTATTTTCATTTGGAAAATCAGGGATAACGTAGTTCTTTATAAAAATATTTGTTGTTTGATATTATTATTATTTTTAAAATTTTAGATTTTAATATATATATATATATATATATATATTATTAATATCAAGAAAATTTGAGATTCCATGTGATAAAAGATTTGATTATCAAGCAAATCCGAAACTTGACATGATATTCAAAAACAATTTTATAATTTTTAGTTTTTTTTATTATTTTTTTAATAAAAAAAAGAAGAATTAAAGATCTATGAAGGAGTGTTTTGATTATCAAGCAAGTCCAATACTTGACATGGTTTTCATTTCTTATATAAAAGAAAAAAAAATTATTTTTTTATTATTTTTTTAATTTTTTTTAAGGAGAATTGAAAGCCTACGAAAATATTTTTAATTACCAAAATAATGACATCCCAAATAAAAGGAAAATAGAAAGGGTTGGGCATATCAATGACGAACCCAAACCCAAAATCACCTAACATTCGAACCCCAAACACATTTATCCATACAACGAGTCAATCAATCATACTCTCCATAATATAAAAAGAGTCTCAACAGTACATGAATAACATTAGAAGCAAAAAAAATTTACCTCTCAGGGTCACGAATAGAGCAAAACTGACCGAAAAGAAGTAAGATGACCCACCTTTGCTTGTGTACTTTGGTAATAAAAAAGAAGAGAGGTTTTTCAAATTTCTTTTCTATATTTTTTTCATTTTTCCCTTTTTTTCTTGGTAGAATTTAATTTAAAAAGCCTAACATATTTTTATTTTATTATATTTTATTTAACAAAACAAATACATTCACCCGGACAAAATTAGATGTTGACATAAATTTATCAATGACCTACCTGCAAAGCTTTTAAATTTATCAAAGATCTACCTGCAAAATTGTTAAATTTATCACGGACCTACCTGTAAAGTTTTAAAATTTATCAAGAACCTACCTACAAAGTTTTTAAATTTATCCGGACCTAAATACAAAGTTTCTAAAATTATCATGGATCTAACTAAAAAGTTTTTAAATTTATCAAGGACCTACTTGCAAAGCTTTTAAATTTATCAAGGACCTACCTGCAAAATTTTTAAATTTATAAAGGACCTACCTCCAAAGTTTTAAAATCTATCAAGGACCTACCTACAAAGTTTTTAAATTTATCATGACCTAAATACAAATTTTCTAAAATTATCATGGATCTAACAAAAAAGATTTTAAATTTATCAATGACCTATCTACAAAACTTTTAAATTTTTAAGAACCGACCTGCAAACTTTTTAAATCTATCAGGGATCTACCTGTAAAGTATTTAAATTTATCAACGACCTACCTTCAAACTTTCTAAATTTATGAGGGACCTACATGCAAAGTATTTAAATTTATCAAGGACCTACTTGCAAATTTTTTTTAATCTATCAGGGATTTACTTTCAAAGTTTTTGAATTTATCAAGGACCTACTTGCAAACTTTCTAAATTTATGAGAGACCTACATGCAAAGTATTTAAATTTATCAAGGACCTACCTGCAAAATTTTTAAATTTATTATGGACCTACCTGCAAAGTCTTTAAATTAATCAGGGACCTACCTACAAAACTTTTAAATTTATCAAGGACCTACTTGCAAAATTTTTAAATTTATCAGGGATCTATCTACAAAGTATTTAAATTTATCAAGGACCTACCTATAATGTTTTTAAATTTGTTAGGAAGCTACCTGCAAAGTTTTTAAATTAATGAAGGACCAACCTGCAAAATTTTTAAATCCATCAAGGATCTACCTGTAGAGTATTTAAATTTAGGGTTAAATATGTTTTTGGTCCCTCAAGTTTCAGCGAAATTTGGAATTAGTCCCTCATCAAAATTTTTGACCAATTTAGTCATTCATCTTTCAAAATGCGTGAATTTAGTCCTTTTAACCAAATTTTGTTAAGTTTATCTGACATTTCAAGCGCATTTCATGATAGTATTTAAATTATTTACATTGTTTGACACATTTTTTCTTCAATATTAACTTAAATACTATCATGAAATGTGCTTGAAACGTCAGATAAACTTAACAAACTTTGGTTGAAAGGACTAAATTCACGCATTTTGAAAGATGAAGGACTAAATTGGTATAAAGTTTTGATGAGGGATTAATTCCAAAATTCATTGAAACTTGAGGGACCAAAAACATATTTAACTTTTAAATTTATCAAGATCCTACCTGCAAAGTTTTTAAATCTATGAGGGACCTACTTGCAAATTTTTTCAATTTATTAGGAACCTATCTGCAAAGTTTTTAAATTTATCAAGGACCTACGTGCAAACTTTTTAAATCTATCAAGGATTTAACTACAAAGTATTTCAATTTATCAAGGACCTACCTACAAACTTTCTAGAGTTATAAGGAACCTACCTTCAAATTATGTAAATTTATTAAGGACTTACTTGCAAAATTTTTAAATTTATGAAGGACTTACCTGCAAAGTTTTTTAAATACTTATATGAAAAATTTTCAAATTTATCATAGACCTACCTACAAAATTTTTTAAATTTATCGGGGACCTAAGTACAAAGTTTTTAAAATTTGAAAAATTTATAAATTTATTAGAGACCTAATTATTGAAAATTTAAAAGTTGATCGTGGACGTAATTGTAAGTTTTTAAATTTATTATGTATCTAACTGCAATGTATCTAAATTTATTCGGGACATTGCTGCAAAATTTTTAAATTTATTAGGGAACTACCTTTAAAGTTTCTAAATTTATTAAATTTATTAGGGACCTACCTCCAAATCTTTTAAATTTATCAAGAATCTACCTGCAAAGTTTTTTCATTTATGAGGGACCTACCTGTAAATATTTTAAATTTATTAGGAAGCTACGTGCAAAGTTTTTAAACTTATCAAGGACCTACCTGTAAAATTTTTAAATTTATTAGGGACCTCTTGCAAAGTCTTAAAATTTATCAAGGACCTACCTACAAAGTTTTTAAATTTATCTGGATCTAACTACAAAGTTTCTAAAATTATCATGGATCTAACTAAAAAGTTTTTAAATCTATCAACGACCTACTTGCAAAACTTTTAAATTTGTGAGGGACCGAGTTGCAAACTTTTTAAATATAACAGGGATCTACCTGCAAAGTATTTAAATTTATCAACTACCTGCCTTCAAACTTTCTAAATTTATGAGGGACCTACCTACAAAGTATATAAATTTATCAAGGACCTACCTGCAAATTTTTTTAAAACTATCCGGATCTACTTGCAAAGTATTTAAATTTATTAAGGACCTACCTGCAAACTTTTTAAATTTATGAGGGACCTACCTACAAAGCTTTTAAATTTATCAAGGACCTACCTGCAAAATTTTTAAATTTATCAGGGATCTATCTGCAAAGTATTTAAATTTATCAAGAACCTATGTACACTGTTTTTAAATTTATTAGGAATCTACCTGCAAAGTTTTTAAATTTATGATGGACCTACTTGCAAAATTTTTAGATCCATAAGATATATCGATAGTATATTTAAATTTATCAAGGACCTACCTGCAAATTTTTTAAATTTATGAGGAATTTACCTGCAAATTTTTTCAATTTATTTTGGACCTATTCATTTTTACTTCTTTATCCTTTTAAACAAACAACCGCACTTTTCTCTCTCTATCTCCTCAAATTCATCTTTAAAAACAAACACACCTTAGGACTTAAAATGTAAAATTTAAAATATAATTTATAAATTTATATTGTGAATTATATATTTTAGAATATAAATTTATATTATTTTACAATTCATAATATAATAATCTTTCATGAAAATTTGTACTCTGAAATATAAATATATATTTTAAATGATGTAATTCAAAATATATTATTTATTTTTTATTTTAGGATATATAATTTAAAATACAATTTATACAAATTTGCAATTATTATAATTCTAAAAATATAAAAACATTAATATTTAATATTCTAAATTATAGGATTTGAAACATTTTTTAAACATTTATGAATTACACAAACCAGACAATTAGGGGTGGGCAAAAAATTTAATTTTCTTGATCCAATCCACTTTTGCTCCAATCCACTCCATTTATAATCCATTTTATTAAAAATCTAATCCATTTAAAATCCATTTAATAGATATGGATTCCAATCTAATTTACATTGTATATATCTTATGGATTGGATATCCATTTTATAAATCAAGATTTTTAAATATGGATAATCCAAAAAATCCAATCCAAATTTTCAATTTAAATTTTTAGTTGGGTTAGACTAAAGGTTGAGATGAACTATACTAAATTCAGACTTGGATGGGTCTTGCTCGACGACCTATACGAATTGGACAGGCTCGACAACTATAAGAGGTTGGGCGGGCCTAAAGATATGAACGAGATAGGCGGGCCCGACAAACCAAACGAGTCGATCAGGCCCAATGACCTGATGAGCCAGGTGGGCCCGAAGACCCAAATAGGTTAGGCAGGTTCGAAGATCCGAACGGGCCAAGCGGGCTCGAAGACCCGAACAAGCCAAGCGGGCTCGATGACCCGAATGGGTCAAGCAGGCTCGAAGAACTGAACGGGTCAGGCAGGCCCGAAGACCCGAACGGGTCAGGCGAGCCTGATGACCCGAACGAGTAAGGCGGGCCTGAAGACCCGAACGGGTCAGGCAGACCCGAAGACTCGAAAGGGTCACGCGGACCCGAAAACCCGAACGGACCAGGCAAAACCAATGACGAAAACATGTCAGGCAGCCCAAAGACCCGAAAGAGTCAGGCAGGCCCAAAAACCCGAACAGGCCTGACAACCCGAACGAACCCGAAGACCCGGATGGGCCAGACGACCTGGCGACCCGGACGGGCCCGACGACCTACACGTGACTTACGACCTGGATGGGCACTACAACACGAACGGGCCAGACGACCTGGCGACCCAGACGGGCCCGACGATCCGGACAGACCTGACGACTTGGACGACCCTAACGGGCCTAGCGACCCGGACGAGCCTGACGACCTACACGGGCCTTACGACCCGGATGGCACGATGACACGAACGAGCCCTACGACCCGGACGGGCCCTACAACCCAGACGGGCTCGACATCCCGGACAGGCCCTACGACTCGGATGGGCCCGACGACTCAGACAGGCCTGATGACCTTGACGTACCTGACGACCCAGATGGGCCCCACGATTCGAACGTGCCCGACTACCCGATTGGGCCCGACTATTTGGACCGGTCCGTTCGGGTCGTCTGGCCCGTCCGAGTCGTTGGGCCCATTCGGGTCGTCCGGCCCGTTCGCCTCGTCAAGCCTGTTCGTGTTTTCGGGCCCGTTCGGGTTGTCCGACCCGTTCGGGTTGTCGAGCCCGTTCGAGTCATCGGGCCCGTTTGGGTCGTTCGGGTCGTCGGGCCTGTCTGGGTTGTCCGGGTCGTCGGGTCCGTCCGGGTCGTCAATCCCATCCGAGTCATTCGGGCCTTAATGACACAAGTTTTAAGAAATTCAATTTAAATTTCTTTTATTAAAAATGGATTCTGGATTTTAAACTTAATCCAAATATTTGGATTGG
>Ga0214544_1010681_pt1 | contig 13304 bp, 8 predicted proteins | sample CNSS3metaG_FD_160074 | JGI IMG/M metagenome (GOLD analysis project Ga0214544, IMG submission 160074) | Root nodule microbial communities from cowpea collected in UCLA plant growth center, Los Angeles, California, USA - CNSS3 | ecosystem: Host-associated > Plants > Roots > Nodule | place: USA...
AAAAATAAAAAATAAAAATAAAAAAAAAACTTTATATATATATATATATATATATATATATAAATGTGTAAATATTTATTAAAATATTAAATTTGAAAAACTTTATTTAAAATCATATATTAAATTATATAAATGTAAAAAAAAAAACAAATTGGGGGTCATGATCCCCTTAGTCCCAACGTTGTTCCGTCATTGTCTACGAATAGTTTGGTGCTTAATGAATCGACATGCATAACTCTTCTTCATGATTATCGTGTTTTGTTTTTGTTAGATTAAGTTCGCAATTTCTTCATGAAATGCTACCATATTTAGGATTTTGTTTTCTTTATTTTCATTTATCCTCATCTCATATGTTTTCATTTTTACTTCTTTTTAGATTTCATATCATGTTTGTTTTTTATTCAACCCGCACTTGTTTCACTATTTCCAAACACTAAATTTAAGTTTTTATTTTGCTTTCCTTTTCGTTTTTTTTTTACCATTATCCAATTATGTAAACGATCAAACTATATTGTTAATATTAAAATATATGATATGTGAAGACAACTAAAGAAAATGATAAACAAGATAATAGCCACTCTATTTAGTCAACAGAAAAAACTAAATAGTAGAGACTCAACTAAAGAGTACAAAAAAATAATACTAATTATACCAAAATTTTTAATAAATATTCAATTAAAAATATCAAAAACTTCAAACTTAATCAGACTTTGTATAAAATATAATTTTAGTCTCCAAATATTAAATTCAAGAAATTATAAGTTGTTTTAAAAGGGCGTTTGAGTCTTTCAAATTTAGTGTTTAAAAATTAAAATCACAAATTTTTGAATTGTGGACTAAAGGAATACTTTCTTTTCCAAATTCAGTAAAAGCTAAAAATACGAGCTATTTTTTTTCTTATTCTCTAATATAGCTACTTAAATAAATGAAATATTAATTGAGTATTCCAGCCACACTTAAATAGTATTTCTATCAGTATTTGATACTTTCAAAAATATTTCAATTAAAGTATTAAGTTTAAATATGTTCAGTTCCAATAATACAATTCTTGTCTGTTTCGGTCTATTAATTTTTATTCATTAAATTTTATGATTTTAATTCTTTTCATTAGACTTTAGTCAATTTTTACTTATGTCACTAACAAAAATAAAAAATAGTCATCACCACACTTATGATTCTTCATGATGGACAACGTAGCTTTTACTTAGTCACGTCACAAAAAGTTTTATAAAGGTCTGACCAAAGATATTAAAATAATAAAATAATAAAATTTGAAATTTAAAGACGGAAAAAGCCTCTCTATTCTATAAACCAAAATATAGGAACATTAAATAGTAAAATATTTTTGTTTCTGTTACGGATTTTTTTATTCTAATTAAAAATATAATAATTTTCCCTTGCAAAAACCGTCATTGCCTTATTTACTCTTTCAAACAATGAGAGAGATGTTACAGTACAAGTTTTTTGTGTTACTTTTTCTTCCTGCCACCAAAGTTTGTCAATTGTTTTCAAACATTTCTGGGTTGACAATTCTAAGAGTGATGCATGTTTAGAGTCCAAAAAATAATTACCATGCTCTTTGCATCTCAAAATTTTTCATTCAGATGACATTAGGTTAAATAACTAAATTATGCATTTATTTAAAAATAAATAACTAAGCACATTAACCATTCATAAACTGGAAGGTAAACTTTGTTGAAATAAATACGCATAGCATTATACTCTCACATCACAATTCATCTATACTTGTACCATCTCAATGTTCATATTTCTTTCCTCAAAATAGTGACAGCAAACTTTGCATGAACTTTTTTCATCTCTAGAAATTTATTGATTCATGACATAATGTTGGAGGAACTCTAAAAGAAGCAGCATTTAATAAGTGATAGGAATTTTTCTCAATTTGGAACAGCATAAGCTGAATTCTCGTATTTACCATCCCACCTGTTTGAAGTCAGAGAGAAACTTTTGTTATACAACAGATGAATTTAGGTTAAGAAATGATAATTATTGAATAAAAACTCAAACACCAACTAACCTGCTTTCCTCACTTTCTGGAATATGCAACTCCAAATTCTGCTCAAATGGCTGAAAGATCAACTCCAACTTTTCATCTTCTACTTTGTCAAGCGATGGAGGTTCCCACTGAACAAGGTTATATTTTAGTATTATAAAACACAAACAGAAAGAATAATCCTTTTTTTGTCAAAATAAAAAGCAATTTTGGACTGATTTTGCTAGTACTCATTAGATTTTGAGTTTAAAGCTTACATTTCTCTCCGGCATATAACTAGTATTGTAAAAGTTTATTGTAAAAGTTTAAGTATGAGTTGAAAGTTTCACATTTAAATAAAAATGAAAATTTTGAGTAATGTATGAAAAAAATGCTAGGAATTCAAGTATTGGTTTATGTTCCACGTAAGATAAAATAGAAAAGTTGAATATTATATAAAAAATAAGACTTATAGACCTATACTCTTTTAAGGTTTTTGATCGTTGCGCCAACATTGATGAATTCTTGCTCGTAGAAAAAAAAAAAAAAAGCACACATCAAAGCTGGTGGTGTGTTTCCGTGACGGACTTTAATTTATTAATGTACATAAACTCATTATTTCAAGGTTTTGGATCTATGTACTCAAACAAGGATTTCCATCTATGAATTTGAAAAACTTAAAACAAGTAACTTAACTTTCCTTTTCGTATGTGTAATTCATTTTTATTATTGTAAACTTTTTCTAAGAATTACCGTGTAAACTACTAACTGGCCTTCTCTAAATACTCAAGTTATAGCTTTCAACTATGGAAAGGTGCAACATCCATATAGTTCTATCTTTTCATTACTAAGATCAACCACAATAGAAAAAGAAAGAATGTAGAAATTAATGAAGAATAAATAGTACATGTACTGACAGAGTAAATATTTTTTACACGGTTGTGAATCAAACTACTATGCATGATGAATTTGTTAATTTCAATAGTATTTTAAAAGTTATACTAGAAGTGATTTATGAATGATATTGATAATGCATGTTTACTAAATTTATTAATGAATCACTTTTACTCCCTCTTTAACATGGAAAAATAGGCAATCCTATTAAATATAAAAGGAGAATGCATGTATGTTTTGGAAGAGAAGAGAAACCAGAGAGAGAATACCTTAGGAGAATTATCCTTGTCAATGGTAAGAGCTCTAATACCCTTCTCATCAAAATGCAGAAAAAATTTGCTTCAGAATTTAGTAGGGAACAAGTTCAAAATACTTCAACAAAATCGAACACTCTTCTGTCAAAATTTGTTCTACCAAAGAAACAACACCAGTTACCTCATACATATCCTCAGATATTGTAGTTCGAAGTATGTTCATTGTTAATCTGAAATCCTTTTTTAAGCATTGAGCTAGTGTTTGACTCCTCCCTTCACGAACCTGTACATATCCAACATATCATCATTTCTTTACAAGGAAAACTTGATTATGTATTTACCATTTCTGTTCTGTGTCTTGATATAGTTTCTTATAGATTTCAAAGAGAGTAGTTTTCAAAACTCAGAAGGGAAAATTGTTGCCTTAGTTGCATTTAAGCACAATTGCACAGTATGAATGCATGAATATGTGTATTTTCATGGTCAATTCACCATTATAATGCTGATTAGGATGTTTTCATCATTTTTCATTTTATCAAGTCAGAAGAAAATAATCTCAGAAGTTTAGGAAAAAATAAATAATGTTTGGTTCCTTTTACCTCAAGTTTATCTACCATTCAATGATTTGAAAAACTCAATATCTAGAATCCAGTCTAAGATCTTACAAAATTCATATTAAGAAATCCTTACCGATTTTAATGTTATTTTCAATGCAGTTGGTGATGATCTTTTCATTCCTTTCACAACTGCACCGATCCATCGATTTCCTTCTTTGTTTGCTTCAACTTCCTTCAGATTGAATATCATAGTCATATATAACAGCCTAGAAAGGACTCAACATGCAATCAGAAAATAATGTTCCTGTGGAAATACTAAGAAACTTACCAATGATTTTATAATTTCTTCCACAGAATCCTTTGAGAAGCACTCATTAATTGTTGACTGCCTAAAAATCTCCAAAGGTTACTACTGTCTTCAGCATAGTGCAATTTGCTGGTAACAGCGAGAGTAAAACCAGGTAGAAAATAAATAACAGATCATTCATGAAAAAGTGATTACTTGTTTAAGATACTCTCTTCATCAAGAATAACTTCTGAAGAAAATTCTTCAAGCACTGATCTTATGGCATTCTCATCACCAGAATTCAAGCTAATCAAGCGCTTCTCCAACTCACCAATTTTCTGGTACACCAAAAATGTAAGCATCATCTTTCAAAGTAACACTTAAAACCCCAATTATATATAACAAACACCCTGTGACTTGAATGCTGAGAAGCACTTTTAAGAGAAACATTCTGGTGCTTCTTTTACTAGTTTTTCTTCTTTTTCATACAAATTTGACAAGACATTATTTCAGTGGACCAATGTCCTAAGAGCAGAGAACAGAAAATGTAAACAAGGTGAAGTTTTCTTTTTAAACTGATAAGCATATTTGTTATAATTGAAACTCATTTTATTGAATTTTTTTTTTTGGGATGAAACTTTATGAAAAGACAGAGTCATTTATTACAGAGACTAAAGATAATCAATCAAACCTCAGAAAGAACAAAATGAGTTGCCAGTCCAGCTGCAACTATTTCCTTCCCACTCAACCTTCCTCCAGTAAGTGCCAAGTATTCACCTGTGATATTACATGCATGATTACATCTCCTCACTTTTCTGTGTAATTTCTCTGATGATTTTTTCTTCATTTTTATAATCATTTATGCCAAGTCAGTAAACTTTTAAGGACACTTCTACTGTTATTGAAGAACAAACTGCTAGGAACATAGAAGTGTAAGAGGGAAAATTTTGAAAACAGTAAAAGGAATTCTTTGAGAGATTGTGGTTACCCAAATGCCCTGGTAAACGAGAGTGGTAGTATGAGAAGCCACAATCAGTATGAAAACCAAAACTTGCCTCAGGAGTGGCAAAAACCTGTCCAGGCATTGTTAGAACACACCACAAAAAAGTTAAGGATTTAGAAAATGAGTTTAATTTTGATGTTTAGTGAGCACAATGATTTTTACTCTGTCCACAATCAAAAATCACTTTAAATATGACAATTTAAAGTAGTTATTATAAATACTCACAGTCTTTTCTGTTACTACTGAAAACTTCAAAGGGACCATCAAAGCTGCACCTCCACCCATTGAAATTCCATGAACAAGAGCAACCTGTTATAACATAATAAATCCATTCAAGAAAACATGAGATTTCACTAATTTTCACAAGTACATTTTGCCTCAAAATTTTCAGGAGAGTGTGGAATCATGTTCTAAATCAAACCTGGGTTTTCTTGTAGGTACTAATGTGGTAGCATAGCCAGTAATATCTGTAGACAACTTCAAGACAAGCATCCTCTGTGAAGAAGAAATGAATCACTCTTGAAGTGAGAAAATTGGGTGAATTCTCCTAGATATCATCTACTATGATTTTCACTGAATAATAACTTCTTAAATAGAGTGTGTTTCACAGTATATTGCAAGGTATTTTCCTATAGAAAAAAAGAATGAAATCTCTATGTGAACTTGTTTTCTCTAAAATACTACTGAGAAAGATTCATTAACTTGTTTTTCTGCCATCATAGAACACTCTCAGATCCCCTCCAGCACAAAAAGCACGACCAGTTCCCTTTATGATAACTAGCTCTGCATTTTCATCTTTCTCCCACTTTTCCAAATACGTTGCTAGCAGAGAAACCTGAAACCATTTCAGCAATTTTCATCTTTTTTCACAAGCTAATAATATTGTTGCAGAAATAAATGAAGGGAAAATTTTGAAAGTTGAGGTAACTGGATCTACCAGTTCTGGTGAGATGGCATTCAACTGTTTCGGCCTGTTCAATGTGACCACTCTTACATGATCTATCTCCTCTCCAACGACAACCTTAACATCAAAACCAACAACAACAACTATGTATTATTTGGACAAAAGTTGCAGAAACCCATTTTTGATGTTAGGTAGCAATTACAAACACAATCTTTCTTTTCTACCAAGAAAGGACGAGCATGCCAGAAGAGAATGAAACTGATCCATCAAAAGCAAAGATTGGAGGCATGATTCTGGGCTTACCTGTTCATCTGGCATTGCAGAATTTGGTGCCATTGAGGTGAATACTGCACAATCAAACCAGAAATGACATGTTTAATCAAGTGAACAAATTTTATACACAAATTTGAAGACATTAAATTATAATATAGTAAAAGAAAATAAAGTGAGTGAATCTAAGACTAACAAGTTGAAGTTTAGCTGTGTTAAGGGTTGGTATGAGGAAGGAAAGTTAGATTGAATAGACGTGAATGAAAGGAGCAGAATGAACTATAGGATATAACTAGTTGCTACTGGGTTATGTAGACGCCAAATTTGAATGTTTAATTCTTATAATAAATTAGGGGAAATTGTATTTTATTTTTAAATAAGTAAAAATAAAATTATTTTTATTTTTTTTCCTTCATGAAAATAAACAAATGAAGAAAAAATTGTACTCTTTTTTTTAATTCTAATGATTTAAGTAACATATTTTTGTTTGTTTCTTTATTTAAATAATTATTTTCTCTCTATCTGAGTTGCTTTAGCAAATGCCTTTCAAGAAATTAGGCAGAAAGTAACTTAATGTAATCAGCGTACACATGTCATGTCCCTCAACACATTTAAGACATACCAACTACTAAATGTTCATTTATCCTATTATATGAACGCATTTTATTTTTAATTTATCCTTTAACTAATGCCTTTTTAAAATTAAAATAATTATTTTTCTAACTTTATTTTTTAAGCGGTACTTTTTTTTAAATTTAATCATTTTTTAAATTTAACCACTTTTTAATTTAACTATTTTTAAATTAAAATAATCATTTATAATACAAAAATTATCCACAAAATAAATAAAAAATATAATTAATAAAATTATAAAAATTATTTATATTCACTTTTATAATAATTATAATTTTTTTATCATAAAATAAACACAGTATGTTTTTTCACTGATTGCAATAATAATAATAATAATAATAATATATAATGTAACTTTTGTTACTTTTGTTAACAAATTGATATTAATAAGATAAAAGAAAATTGGTATTGAGCATATTTCCCCAATAATTTATTCAAAGAAATAAGTATAGTTATAAATTAATTACAAAATTCTTAGTGAAACGACTAATAGTATAATATTCTTTCTCGAAGTTGTTAATATAGTTTATCGAAATATATTATTTTAAACTATACTTTTTATTTTTAAGAAAAAGTTTAAATAAGTATAAAAAATATAATAAATACTTTGTATATTAAGAAAAGTGATCTAAGAAATCCTCAAATAAATTCATCCAATATTAGTTAAGTGGATGAGCTATTAAGTATTTTAGTAAGGCTTGTTTAATAATATAATAATTAATTGCAGCAAAATTGGAGTGCACCTACCCCTTATCAAAAGTAATATCGAATCCCACCTACTACGTTTGATTCCTCGTGGCTTTCACCAACCAAACTACTCCAAACTCTAAATTTCACACTTCTTTTACACACAAGCTATTTTGCAAATAAAAAATGCAAATAATAAGCTTTATTCATATGAAATTTATTAAATAATAGAATATGTGTTAACATGTATGCATTGTTAATATAGATTGAATTTGGAATTTGAAACATGAAAAACCTACTGTTAACGAAGCGAACTTGATTAATTTTTTCTTTACAACAAAATTCTTTTAGAATATAACTTGTTTTTAAATACTTATTACAGGTTTTAAGGATTTAAGGATTCATTCTAACCTATCATATTTTTAAAGAGAGTATTTTCGTGTTTATTTTAAGTATTTTTTGTTCTTTTTTATATATTGTTGTAATCAATCTTTGTGGATAAGATGATAAAAGTAATTTTCTCAACTTGATTTATCATATATGAATTTTTTGTCATGTTTGGTCAAAAGTCTCACATTATATAAAATAGATAAAATTAAACACTATATAAGAATAAAGACTCATAACACCATTGTTTATAAGGTTTTGAGTTAAAATAGTGTCTTATATATATAAGACCAATGTCATATATATAGAACCACAATCTCTCAATGACTATAACCAAAACATATGAAACATAACCCAACATGGATACTTTAATATAAATCCTTAGACTTTAGAATAATTGTATTGCATGGAGTTTTCGAAATACCTTTGAAAATAAACATGTCAGGTGAGAGAATATGGATTAATTAGTATTCCATGATAGATTATCTTATTGTAGTAATTATGGGTGGCAAATTGAGTCGGCCTTGAGAGGCCAGTCCACCAACCTTAAAAAACGGAACAGGTCAGGTTGGCTTTTTCAACCCGCCAACCCATTTTGGCCTGGCCTGCCAGTCCATCCTTGCCCATGACCCATTTTTTTTAATAATAATTAAAAATATTATATTTTTTATATTATATTTTTGTAAAGATATAAATATATAATACTATTATAATTTAAATATTAACATCTACAAACTAAGTTCTGATGATTAGTTATAATAGAGTAATTTAACATGTAAATATAATAATTATTTTAATTTATCCAATTAAAAATATTAATTAGTCAATTAAAAGCTTAGAAAATATTTACATGATTAAATATGATTTAAATATTAATTTATAAGTATATACAAATAAATTTTATAAATAAAAATTTTAAAATATTAAAAAAAAAAGTGGCAGCCTCGCATGCTAACCCGCCATTTGGCAAGGTGGGTTACAATTCTTAGTCTTTTTTACAATGGTGGGTCAACCTAACCCGATTCATTTTTAGTGGACCAAGGGTTGTACAAGCTAAAACGGACCGACCTGACCTGTTTTACTACTACTAGTAGTAGTGATATTGCCATTAAATATTGATTTTATGAAGATCTAATGAGTTGACCTAGTAATTAGACATGTTAAGTATAACAATTTCTTGAATGAAGTTTTTAATATAATGTAGATAAGTAGAGTAAATTTATATAATCTTTCTTATGAGAGATTATGAATTTGATATGAGCATAAATTTGCATATTTTGAGTTAAGGGACTGATGTTAAATTGAAATGAACAAAAGGATGATATTTGAGCAAATTTTAGTTTGGATTAATCATTTAAATTGTTAAAGAGTTGTATTATTAAAATGATTTTGAAATTATTCTTGAAATCTTGTTTGATTTTGTTGTTGAGACTAAATTTTTTAATATTTTTTACTTACGCAAAGAATTTTCATTTAAGTAAAAGTAAAATATAACCTCAAACCTTAATTTTTGTCCTATTTTTATTCTAATTAAAGATATTTTGTTAATAAATAATAAATAGACTATGGTACAAGGATAATGAGAGAATAAAATATATAAAAAGTGTCTATGCTACTAATAGCATTGACTTTTTATACTAAAATATTAAGTTAAAATTCATTAAGTCAGATAAATACTTTTAACTAAATTGATAAACACATTTAACTAAATTAAGTACAATGTTTTATTTTTGGTTGAATTTTTAAATTAAAATTCAATGGTACTTTTGGATAAATCTTTAAATTAAAATTATTAACTTAGATAACTAAATTGTTAAGTTAAATTTCATCAAGTCAAATAAATATTTTGCACAAATAAAATATTTTAGTCTAAATTAAGTAAAAGTTCTTGTGTGAACATTTTTATTTAAATTAAAGTTTTCAATAAGTCAAACAATTTTTTTTTGTGACTGAAGTTTTACTAAAGCTAAGTAAAATTTTCTGCTGAAGAGTTAATTTGGAATAAAACTTTTGACGTACACGGTTAAACTTAAAACACTTACATCATTCCTATAATTGTCTTTTATTCATTCAATTCTAACCCAAACAAAACCAAAGAGGGAGGACTACATAACATCAAGATCAAGGTTGACGTGGTATTTTTTTTTTCAAATTTCCAACCTTTATATAAAGTTGCATATAATTGAAGTAATTTCCCATTACTTCTACACAACACCAAAAAACAAAATTATCATTTCAAACTAGTCGAAGTTGATTTTAACTTTCAAATACCATTGAAAAAAAAAACCTTCACAAGATATATTACTTTTCAATAAATTTATCTTTCTAATATATGTCGTGGAGAAAGCCAATTGAGTTAAAGACTTTTTCTTCACAAAATTCTATTTTTTTCTTGGAAAATAATATTCTGGCTCTCATTTTTTTTAAAACAATTTTACTCCTTAACATGGTAGTTGACGTGGATTTTTAATTTTATTTTTTGCAAAAAGATATTATGGCAACTAATGGTGGGAAGTGAAGAGGGAGAAAGGCGGTTTCTCACGTTTTCAAATATTTTGGTGTTTCTCTCTTGCATAGACCTTTGGCTTCTCACGTTTTGGAAAACATTGTGCAATGTTTGGTTTTATTTGAAACTCGTCTCCCCTCTCTTTAAAGTGTGAAAAGGCTTTATGAAGGTAGTGGTTTTCTTCCATTAAAGTAAGTTGTTTTCCCCTTCCTAAATGTTTTGTTTTTTTATCAATGTTGTGAAGGTTTCTTACATTTGTGTTGGTGTAGCAGACGCGATACTATTTTTTGCTTCGTCTTTATGTCGTCGCCCTATCGTTGTTTATGTGTTGGTGATATTGAACAGCCCTGGTGACGGTGTTTCAATTGGGCATCTATGACTGTTGTTATGGCGAAAGTGGTTTTGTGCATGGTGGTCATCCTTCATTGGCTTTGGTGGTAGTCTTCTTCAAGCCTGGATTTGGAAGAAACAGGATGGTTGTGTGTAATACCAAGTTTGGAGCATTGGTTTATTGTTTGTTAGTTTTATTTGCCCTTTGCTTTGTTTTATTGTGTCAAAAATGGAAAGTTTAACTTTTTGGAATGTTATATGTTGGTTGTTGATAGTAGGGTTTCAATATTCTTGGTTGGTTGTGACTGTCTTTGTGACCGATTTATTTCTGAGTATGATGGGATTGGTTAGGTTTTTGTTGGGTGTGAAATTGGATACATTGAAATGCATCTTGTGGACTTCTAAATTGGTTGAGATTTCAAATTTGAATTTTGGCTAAGTTTGATGGACTTGAAATTGTTGTTTGATCCTTGATTAAATTGAATGTTATGTGTGTGTTATGTAGTCATGGTTTTTATTTGTTGTCATTGATCGAATGAAGAAAGCACTTTGAAAGCAATTTATGCAAAAGTTTTGGTTGACATGAATTTTTACTTCAGTTTTGGAAACATGAATTTTGTTGATTTAAGTGATGAGTTTTGTTTAATGAAGTGGTGAACTGTGTTGTTTATTTTGCGTAGTTGTGTCAGGACCCATTTGATACAACCATGGGTAGCATCCACAATAAAGAGCTCTACATATTGTTGGATTTGTCCTACTATTAAAAGAAGTACAAAATCCAATATATATATATATATATATATATATATGTGTGTGTGTGTGTGTGTGTGTGTGTGTGTGTGTGTGTGTGTGTGTGTGTGTGTGTGTGTGTGTGTGTGTGTTTGTGTTGTCTATCGTCTTCACATACTATTTCTCTTAAAAGTGGATGCATTTTTATTGATTAGGTTTCCATCTTCAAACTCAATCAATGGACTGCCTACCTCAACATCACACTTAGGAACATTGTTAAGGCAAATAAATAAACTATAAACAAATTTGTCTTTTATTCATTTCAATGATTAGGTTAAACTCACATTGTATGTTATTTTTTGTCATGACTAGGTTTTCAATTTTGACATAACTCCTCAAACTAAAGAACAAGTTAAGACTTCTATGCTTATAATGCGACTTAACCATCCTGTGAAACCCAATGTGGAGGCCAAAATGCAGCCTAATCAAAACACAAATGAAAACACAAATATGGAACCCAATGAGCAACCCAATATGGACCCCAATGTGCAGCCAAGTGTGGTAGTCAATGTGGAGGATATGCTGAAGAGGATAGTTCCTCCACGTACCAATGTTCCATGTTTTGAGGTTGGGGAGATCTCTAAGGTTAGATCCTCTATTATGGATAATTTATCACTTATGAAACTAATAATTGTTTAATGTCCTTAATGTTTATACTATTTATATTTAACTTTAGGGTTTAATTTGGTCATTTCTACTTACAATTTTATGACTGTATATGTTTGTAAGAATGTCCTACATTTATGGCATTCAAGTTATTTTGTGCACTTTATTCACCATTTAACCCAAATTTGTACATGTAACCCACTATTAGTCAAATGACACACATGGATCAAGTAAATCCACATGTCACACTTGATAGACATTTGAACTATGAAAATATTAAATGGTAACCAATATACTATGAAGTGTTTAACTATGCTAAAAAATATTCACAATTTATGGTATGTGAAAATGGTTTGTACATAAGTTTAACGTCATCAAATATGTTGTGGTATAATTGGTCCATAAGTTTCACATGATAGACATGGCAAGTCTAGACAAATTAAAATGCTAACCAGTATACTATAAAGTGTGACCTACCATGAACATTTTGCACAACTCATTATCTGTGGTCTATAAAAAGGTTTGTACATATATCCACTTTTAGAGAATCAAACCACCTTAATAAGGTACATGCAACATATTTAACATTATCAAATATGTTGTGGTATAATTGGTCCACAAGTCCCACACGACAAACATGACAAGACTGGACAAATTAAATGTTAACTAGTATACTATTAACTATTGACTTGCGATAAACATTTTGCACACCTCTACAATCTGTGGTGTCACTACACCAAAATGAGCAATATATAGCACCTTTTAGAAAGCGTTTAATTAAATAAGCGCTATATATCAAATCAAAACATCAAAAGACAATGCTTTATATAATACACGCTATAAAAGTAACCACTTATAAATAGTGCTTTATCATTAAGGCGTTGTTTATAGCTGATTTATTTTTTAAAATAATAATAATAATAATTTTATGTAGATTAATAGAAAGCGTCAAGTTATTTAAGTGTTATGTTTGTGATATGAATAGATAGTGTGTTATGTATTTTGATATGAATAGATAACGAGTAAGAAAAATCTCTAGAAAAAAAATGGTTCAAATTGTTGCTCTACCACTCAGTATTCTCCTATTCACCTAAGAAAGAAATCTCTCTGGTCGCACGACTATCTGTTCCGTTCACTAGCATTCTCCCCATTGCGGCCTTCTTTTTGCTATTCACACTCCTATTATATATATATATATATATATA
>Ga0214544_1010686_pt1 | contig 13299 bp, 17 predicted proteins | sample CNSS3metaG_FD_160074 | JGI IMG/M metagenome (GOLD analysis project Ga0214544, IMG submission 160074) | Root nodule microbial communities from cowpea collected in UCLA plant growth center, Los Angeles, California, USA - CNSS3 | ecosystem: Host-associated > Plants > Roots > Nodule | place: USA...
ATTTCAATTACTTGTCATTTTTATTTGTTTTGTTGTTAATGTATATCTTTATATATAATTATAAATTATTATAGTTGACATTAGCCTTAGTGTTAGCATTAATATTAATATTTATAGCATAATTATTTTTATTATTATTATTATTGGTATCATTATTTTTTTTTTACTATTCATAATGGTGTTATTATTATAAGTGTTTTTTTTAATTATAAAAAATGTTGTTATACTAAATACTTTTGCTAAATAGAGTTTTAATCTTTTAAAATTTTTATAATTTATAATTTATATTAATATTATTATTTGTATTTTTAATTGTTAAATAAAGATAATAATAATTATAGTATTATTCTAAAAAAATTAAAATAAAAAAAACAGAAAAAAATGTTTGCACGAATCATAGGTTATTATAATTATTTTTTAAAATTAGTTAATTGTATTATATTGTGATATCAATATTATTTATTGTATTTAAAATTGAAATAATTATTGCATCACTTAGATTTACTAATTACTTTAAGAATAACATTTACAACAATATAAATTAATTTTCATAATATTTCATTACATCATACTTTACTATTTTATTATTTTAAAATACAAAATAAAACAAATACGCCCCGTGCGTATGCACGGTCAATATACTAGTATGATATAAAGTAAATAAAAAATTAAAATCACCTAAATGGACGCTAAACGGATCTTAAGATAACATCTCTTACGAGAAAACAAAAATAAAAATGCTAATATAATATTAGGAATCGAATAATATTCATGAGCGACTACAGAATCGAAACAAGTGAATGGTAATCATTAATGAAATTCAAAATAATTTTGCATGGGTTTAAACGATACAAACAATTAATTTTTTATTAAAAATTAAAAATTGTGTTTGTTTGACAGTTATGATATTATTAAAAGAAATAAACACGAATAACTTTAACAAATTGTGTCTAAAATTTATTTTCCCTTTGCAAAATTTAATTTTCTCTCTTTTTTTAATATTTTTCATGTTTTAAACTTATTTTCCCTTTTTTGAGGCTCTTCGATCCCAGCTGCCTTTCAATCCTTAGTTGTTGTTCAAAGAAATTTTAGAACTGGTGTTCACCCCCACCGCCAGATCACCTCGGTGGTGCATGACTGCCACACTCATGTTCCTTCACAAAGAGAAAAAAAATGATAACTTAGGGCCATAAATTTCGGTCTACACATTTTCTTCAAGCCAGGTTAGTTTCTTTTGTGTTGGTGGTAGTGTGTGGTATGGGTTCTCGATAATTTTGAGAACTTGAAATGTGTTTAAAGATGTTATAATCTTTCCTATTCTTCTGAAGTTCTGCTCATAGTCTCATTTTATAACACCAATGTACCACCGTTTCAAGTCCATGCTCTACCACTTTTCCACTGCACCGTTCTTGCATACAACCACCGCTTCAAGTCTCTACTGTTGGCATAAGCAAGCTTTGAAGCAAAGAATTGATAAAACCAAGTTCATGAAGATCATATGTGTTTGATAAAGATTGATGAGAATCCACTTGAAAATTAAGTTTTTAGTGTGTTAAATATGAAAATAATATGTTAAATGTAATGTTTTAGTGTTATATAATATTGGTAGGCTATATGACATGAGTTAGATTTCTTGTTAGCCTTAGTGTGTCTCTTTTAATCTGTTAAAAATGGGTTTTAACAAGTTAAAAAGCTTGCAGTATATAGTTTTTGGTATGACTGCATTCAGTTAGCTGAATTATTTTTCAATCGACTGATTTCACTTAAGTCAAGTGAAATCAGTTGACTGTAAGGAAAATTCAATTATATGTTGTGTTTTCAATCTGTAAGTGTGATTCTTGTAGGGTAGTTTCTAGATTTTTGTGTGAGTCAAAAATCTTGTATGGTTCTTTGTTCAAAAGTCTAATCTTGGTGTTTGATTTGTAAATTTTTTGAATATAGTGGTGTCAACACCCAATTTCGTCCAGGTGAATAAATTTATTTTCGAAAAAATAAAAAAGAAATAAAAAATAAAAAGTAAAAAAAAAAAGTTTTTTAATGGAAAATAAAAGAAAATGTGAAACAAAATTTTCTTCAAAGATTTTCAAACTTTAATTTTAGAAAGAAAAAAAAAAGAAAAAAAGAGATGAAAAAAAAAGGAATAAAGAGGGAAGAGTCCAATTTGTTATTAATTATTGCACTTCTTCTCATGAGCCCAACAACTCAACCTGCTTTCTACCCTTGTTCCTGGAAGAGAAATTAGTGATATGATTCTAATAATTAGAAGAAATATTTCTTCAAATGGTTATAATCAATATTACTAATTGGGATTGATTTTTGTGCTCTGATTTGTTAATCGTTAGAATTAATATTACTAATTTGGGATTGATTTTGTACTCTGATTTATTATGATTTGATTCCCATAATGTGTTGCTATCATAACCAATTCCTTCCTTATATTATTTATTACAATTAAGGCTGAGATTGCATTGAGATTGAAATATGTGAATATAATTACGTACTCTGTCATATGAAAAAGGGATCGAAAAAAAAAGATTCTCTACACTTCTCTAATTCTTTCCCATCATCACTCCCACATACACATCTCCTCTCTCATCTCTCTTTAAAAAAAAAAATATTGAAGGAGGTAAAAAAAAAGAGAGAGAAGAAGATTCTCTATACTCCCTCTTTCTCTCTTATTGCCACTCACACAAACGCATCTCATTCTTATCTCTCTTGGAAAAAATACAAAAATATTATAAAAGGAGGCCAAAAAAAAAAAAAAGAAAAGGCAAAAGGAACGTCATTCTTAGTTTCTTTTTCTTTTGATTTATTTATTTTTTTTTAATTTTCATTATTTTTTTTAAATCATAGAAAAAACATTCCTATTTCTTTGGTGTCTGCTCGACCGCATTAGACTTTCGTTCTTTTTCTTTTTTCTAAAAAATATATAATATATACAAATCTAAGAATAAAAAAAAGCTTTCTTTGTTTACTTTATAATATCTATCTAGTTGCTCATGTCGCAGTGACATCCACCTCCACTTTTAAATAACTTTAAAAAAATATGAATAATTATAAAAGATTAAAAAGATAAAAAAATCAAAGATAAAAAACATATTTTTATTGTCGGTCCGGCCGCTCACGTCGCATGACACCAATAATAAAATAATACGAAAAATTTGAATGGAAAATTTTCAAAATTATTAAAAAAAATTAATTTCATTTTTCAAATATTTGTTCAAATAGCTTTTTCAAAAAGAACTACGTAACCCTGATTCTCCATTCACATGGAGATACGTAGGAGCGAGGATTAATCCTCGTCGGGCCCAAAAAATCAAAAAAATAGTTTTGTTATTTTTTGTACATTCTTTTATTAATATTTTTGGGGAAAATTAAATATTTTGAAAAAACCACACAACTTTTGCACATTTAATTAAAGGTATCGTCTTAGGACGGACGTTGTGGGGTGCTAATACCTTCCCCACACGTAACCGACTCTCGGATCCAAAATCTGGTTTTTCGCAGACCTTGCTCTTTTTTATGGTTTTCCATAGTTTCCTATAATAACTACGGTGGCGACTCCAAACTCTATTTTTTGCAAATTTTATTTTTTTGGTTCGTCGTCCCGTCATGATTTCGGTTGCGACAAGTGGAAACCAAGCTCAGGTTGTCCTGGAAAACTGGATGTAGCTCTGTGATTGAGTGAACTAGTATAAAAACAACTGTGCAATTCTCTTTCCCTTTTCTTACTCACTTTGAATCACTTAAAATCTCAAGAAAATCAAGTAATCCACTCTTTGTTGTGTTTTAATGCGTTCTTGTGTGATTTGAGACTGTATAAGAGATAAATATATTAATTGTAACAAGTCTTGTATGTAAAGGATTATTGTTTGATTTGAATCAGTGAATTCTGTATTCTGCATAAATTCCTAGAATTTTAGCCGATTGGTTTGTCTTTTTAATCGACTATTTTATAGCTCAAGAACAAATTAGTCTGCTGTTTTTATTTTTCAACCGATTAAAAGTGTACTGGTCTATTGCTTTTACATCCTAACTTTCCAGTCTAATTGATTCAATTGAAAAGAGTTTTAAGCTTTCGAAAAAGTTTTAAATAGCCAATTCAACCCCCTCCCCCCTTCTTGGCTTAAATTGTCATTTCAAAACTAACAATTGGTATTTAGAGCAAGGTTCTTGAAAGATATTCAAGTTTGATAAAAAAATATTTTGAAATGACTGAAAATAAACTCTCTTTTGCTGAAGGTGCCTCTATTCATAGACCACCTATGTTTTGTGGCCTAAACTATCAATTTTAGAAAATAAAGATGCAAATTTTCATTGAATCTATAGATAAAGGGATTTGGGATTCAATAGTTAATGGACCATATACTCCTAAATGTCTTGTTGAAAATAAGCAGGTGGACAAGCCTTGGACTGAATGGACGAATGAAGAAAGGAGAAAAGCTCAATATGATTGCAATGCCAAGAATATCATCACTTAATCTTTGATGAATTTTTTAGTGTCTCCTAATGTAAGAGTGCAAAGGAAATGTGGGATGTCCTAGAAGTTACACATGAGGGGACGAATGAAGTGAAGATGGCAAGGAAGCATGCCTTGATTCAAAAGTATGAGCTTTTCAAGATGCAAAAAGGAGAGTTCATAGGTGAAGTTCAAAAGAGGTTCACTCACATAGTCAACCATCTCATGGATCTAGGCAAATAATTTGACAAAGAGGAGCTAAAAATCAAAGTGCTAAAGTGTCTTGATAGAAATTGGAAACCAAAGGTAACTGCCATATCTGAATCTAAGGATTTATGCATTATCACTATAATTGCATTGTTTGACAAACTAAGAGAGCATGAGATTGAAATGCAAAGGCTAAGTGAGCTTGAGTTAAGTGAGAAAAAGGTAAAAACCATAGCCTTGAAGGCTAGCTCCAAGAAGAATGGTGAAACCAAAGAAGAGGCTGCTGAATCAAGTGATAATGAGAACTTGAATCTACTAGTCAAGAGGTTTGGGAAGTATCTCAAGAGGAAAGACAACAAAGGTAATCAAAGGAGGTACATTTCTAAACATAATGATTCAAGTAGTACTTCTAAATTCTCATGTTATAATTGTGGAAAGTAAGGACATATCAAGATTGAATGTCCTAATCTTAACAAAGAGAAGGAGAAGTTTGGTGACAAGAAAAAGGAGAAAAAGGCCAAGGAAAGACGTGCCTACATAGCTTGGGAGGACAATGATGATTTAACAAGTACTTCATCTCAAGAAGGAAGTGAGGAAGCAAATATATGTCTCAAGGCCGTATATAAATCATCCTCATCAAGCCAAGTGAGTTCCTTGTCATCTAAAGATAAAAATGATTATTACCAATTGTTGCATGACTTTGAAGAATTGCATAGTGAGGCTAACAAAATTGTTGTCATGAACAATCGGCTAAAAAGATTAAATAGCTAGCTAGAAAATAGAATTAGCCAACTAGAATCAGAAACAACCGACTTAAAAAATGATTTTGAACATTTAGAAATGATTTACAGTAATTCAGTCGATTGTTATGAAAAACAACTGGCTGTAAAACCTTGTGAAAACTGCACTATTTTTAAAAATCAAGTGAAATATCTTTTGAAAACATATGCAAAGTTCACAAGAGGAAAAGCAAACCTAGAAGTTGCTCTTGGCTCTCCAAATTGTGTTTTTTGGAAGGCTGGACTTGGTTATACACCTATCCATGAAAAGAAAGCCAAGAAGTTATCTAGTTTCTTTTCCAAGAGTGAGCCAAATATTATGCCATTCATTTCTTGCAACTATTGTATGAAGAAAGGTCATGTTCTTAAGAATTGCTATGCTAAAAAATATGATGTACCTAAAGGATTTATGAAATGGATCCCAAAAGAATCTAGAAAGGCATAACCATGTTGGACCCAAACTATCAAAGGGTACCATCTAATGCTATGTTGTTTTGCAGATCATAAAACAGGAAAAGAAACACCTATGGTACCTTGGTAGTGGCTGCTCGAGGTACATGATTGGTGATAAGTCCAAGTTTGCAAAGTTGGAACTAAAGGAAGAAGGCTTTGTGACTTATAGTGACAATAACAAAGGAAGGATACTTAGAAGTGGTGTCATAAGCAATGAAGCCTCATTCAACATCCACAATGTGATTCTAGTTGAAGGGCTAAAGCACAATTCGATAAGTATAAGCCAATTGTGTGACAAAGGTTTTAAAGTTGTGTTTGAACCAAACCATTGCCTTATATATGATGTATATGGTAGCATTGTGTTGGTAGGAAAGAGAGTTAACAATATATACTTGCTTAATCTGCATCATGCATCATTTAGCATTCATTGTTTGCTTACAAAAGAGGATGATACTTGGTTATGGTATAGAGGGCTTTGTCTCATACATATGCACCATTTAAATCGGCTAAATAGAAAACAATTGGTTGAAGGGTTACCAAAACTTAAGTTTGAGAAGGATAAGATATGTGAAGCATGCCAAAAGGGAAAGCAAATCAAGATTTCCTTTAAACCCAAAATTGTATTTCAATTGAAAGACCCTTAGAATTGCTTCACATGGATCTATTTGGTCCTTCTAGAACTGAGTATTGGTGGAAACTATTATGCATTGGTTATTGTTGATGATTTCTCTATATTTACATGGACTTTATTTCTAGTTGCCAAGAATGAAACCTTTTATGCTCTTAAGAAACTTGCATATGTTTTAGAAAATGAAAAGGATTCTAAAATAGTCTCTCTAAGGAGTGATCATGGTGGAGAGTTTCAAAATGAAAATTTGAGCACTTTTGTGAAAAACATGCTATTAAGCATAACGTTTCAGCTCCTAGAACTCCACAACAAAATGGAGTGGTTGAGAAAAAGAACAGATCATTAGAAGAACTAGCTAGAACCATGCTTAATGAAACCTGATTGCCTAAGTACTTTTGGGTTGATGCAATCAACATATCTTCATATATTTTAAACTGTGTTGATAAGACCAATTTTAAAGAAAATACCTTATGAGCTATTCAAAGGTAGAAGGCCTGCCCTAAATCACCTAAAAGTATTTGGTTGCAAGTGTTTTGTTTTAAATAATGGAAAAGAGCAACTTGGCAAAGTTGACTCAAAAGCGGATGAAGGTATGTTTCTAGGCTATGCTATAAATAGCCATGCATATAGGGTTTACAACAAAAGATTAATTATTGTTGAAGAATATGTACATGTTGTATTTGATGAAACTAACCAGTGCAACGAGATCAAAGGTCTAAGATTGCAGATGAAGAAGACATATTGCAGGAAAAGCAAACTATTGTAGAATTGGAATCTGCTACAGGAAATCAGCCAGTTGAAAAGAAAATTTAGTCGATTGAACAAGCTGCAGACAACAACTTACCCAAGGAGTGGATTGAACCTAGGGGATTATCATAGGACAACATAATTGGTGATATAAAATAGGGAGTATCCACTAGACGCAAGCTTGTATTCTTTGAACATGTTGCATTTGTGTCTCAAATTGAACCTAAGAATGTGAATGATGCATTAGGTGATAATAATTGGGTTATTGCTATGCAAGATGAGCTTAATCAATTCAATAGAAATTATGTGTGGTCTCTTGTTCCTGAAACTGATGCAATGAATATGATTGGTACTAAATGGGTGTTTCGAAATAAAATTGATGAAAATAATAACATTCTTAAGAATAAGGCTAGGTTAGTTGCTAAATGTTATAATCAAGAAGAAGGCATTGATTTTGATGAAACATATGCACCTATAGCTAGGCTAGAAGCTGTGAGGTTATTGTTACCATATGCTTGCATGTGTAATTTCAAACTTTCTCAAATGGATCTGAAAAGTGCATTCGTGAATGGTTTCTTAAATGAAGAAGTGTATGTATCACAACCCCCTGACTTTGAAGATCACCTCTATGCTAGTTAGTTCTTGGCCAAGACCTTAATACCCCAAGGCTTTTCAACCTTCATTTCACACAAATAGTTAGTCTTGGACTCAGGATTTATGATGCTCACACGAACCTAACCGCTCGTGGTCTTGCCTCTAGAACCTCCCCGCTCGTAGTCCTGCTCTACGAACCTCCCCGCTCGTAGTCCAACACACGTGATCCACCAGCTACGAACCTCCCCTCTCGCAGCAACTCTAGTCTGAGTGTAACGTCCTAGCTGGAAATTTCTTAATAAAATAAAACAAAAATAAAATATAATAAAACAACCTCATTTATTATTCAACAATTTCCCAAAACGCGGGAAATATTTAAAACCTTAAGCTCAACGCGCCAAAACAGATAAAATAATTCGCGTTAATATTGTAATACAACTAAATTGGTCTATAAAATTATTACAATAACACCATAGTCCAATAAAATAAACTAGTGAGAAAATCCCCAAGAGTTCCCCACTCCGTCTCTATGCATCCGTCCGCTCACCTGCATCAACATTTGCTCCCATGTAACAAGTTACATGATCATCGCCACACACACACAGATAGGGTGAGCTCATTTAAATAAACCAACCAATAAAATATTAAATGCAACAACAAAACAATTAAACCCGGCTTAGTATTCTTCTCCCTTTTTCCTTACTTCTCTACTTCCAATACTTTCATTAGACGTCTAACATTTCTATACCCTTTAGGTGAGAACAATGATCGATCTTCACCCCTTCGACTAAAGGCCACCACCTGATAGTCCACACGTGGGAATAACCTTGCCACAGCATCTCACCGTGACACCAAGTGGAGCTCCCCGAAACATACATAAAGTTTGGAGTTGTTCCAGACTACCAAAACTCTATCAAAATACTTTGAAGAGGGCAATCACCTAAACCTCGCCGTACGAGCCACAACTCGCACACTCCACTGGACTTCCTAAACCACCAGGCTACAACCTAAAGTGGTCACGCATTATTCCAATACGGGTTACACTCGTAACTGGACCCCCCAGCCAAAGCCTTGCATCATAAACATCACCTAAAGCTGTGCAGAAACGTTTCCTCGCGCACCATCACTGAACCAAAACCGCCTAGCGCGCATCCCACATCGCTAGGTGGACACTGGGTCTAAACTGCCTGGCGGGCATCACACATCGCCAAGCTCTACGCGCCTGCAGCATCATCACTACACCGTCACCGCTGGGCGGACTCCACCATGTCGTCGGGAGCCACTCGCCGCCACCGCCTGGCGCATCCGCCTGGCGTCGCCAGGCGCCACTGCCCTTCAGAGTCTCTGTTGTACCATTCCGCCTGGCGAAACCCTCCCTACTGCCAGGCGCCCTGCTCGCACTGTGACCCCTATCACAGATTTGTGTCCTGTGCGCCTAGCGGCTCGCTCGCACCGCCAAGCACCATACCAGTAGCGCAATCCTACTGGTTTTTGGCACTCAAACAGATCCTATTGGACCTCAAATCACACATTAACCAAACTCCAATCACATTCACAATTATTCATTTATACTACGTAGCTCAATTACAATACACACATTTAAGTCACATCAACAAGACAATTCTTTTCATTTATACGCACCATGTTGTTTTTCAGGTACTGAATTGAAACCTATCTCATCCCACTCAATATGGTCCAAATCTTATACTCATACTAATCAATATTCATACACATCATGCTATCAAGATTTTCAATAATATACATTTAATTTTGAACTACACATACATGGATGCGTACAAACTCAATCATTCTTGGCATTACACACCTTTATTCATTTATGAATATAATTACAGTAAGCACTCCTACTCACCCTGTACCTACCATCTTACTCAGTTATTAGCATATATTTTTATTAACTATAATGCACATTCTTGTACACAAGTTACTTCACAACTTCTAGCACCCAAAGTTCATCATCTCACATGTAAGGTTTTATTCTCACAATTCGGTCCCTTACATAAATTTTACATGCCAAGGTTTCATTCCCTTCCACTCTCGAACCCAACATGAGACAAATCAGGTGCCGCCAGGCAGTGTATAAAAATTCGAGATCTTGCCCAGATTGCTCTCGCCCAGCCATGACTCAAACATCCCACTTACAGCACACCATCATATTGACATAAATTCTAGTGCACACATCATACCAGATTAGACATCATCCATATTATTCTCAAATCTGTAAAATCTGTGTACTAATTATTGAGATAGTTTATGTTCATTGTCCCCAATCCCAGCATAAACCTTAACCCCCAATTCCCTTCGCGAGTTCATGCAACTTCCATCAATTTAGGAACTGTAGACCACAATTCATCATACAATTCATATATGTGCAATAAGAATACCACCTACTACCACAACATCACTGACAATACATCAAAATGAGAGAGAAATAACAACAACGACAGCAGCGTCTGGCGGGTCACTCCCGGCCGCCAGGCGGATCATACGAAAACCCAGAAACTGGGTGCAACCACATGTGCCGCCTGACAGTTCATGCGCCGCCAGGCGGTTTCTGGAAAATTCCAGAAAAATGCAAACATAACCAAGATTCAAAGCTTTCACAATTCAAACATGATCCAGGACACATCATTATAAGATAGCAAAAATTAAAACACGGAATAAGAACTCCCCTAACTTGTATTCCTTGCTTAATTTGATAAATTCTCTATTTCCTCCTTGATCGCCAATAGCCTTCTTGCCATTCTTCCAACTCACCCCCCAACCTCACTCAACACTCACCAAAACTCACAATTTCGTGCTCTCTTCTGCAACCAGAATTACAGCCCAACCAAAACCTTCTCTCCTACCTCAAAATACCCTTTTAAAATGGTCTTAAAGTGGGTTTAATCTGAGAAAACGAAAATGGCATTAATCCTAAGTTAATTACTATTCAGTATCCTAATTAACTTCTGTTTTTCAGCCACTCTTGGCTGCCATGTCCATTAGAGTTTTCCTTTAACCCTTCAAATTCCAATCCAAAGCCAAAATAGCCAAAAATGAAGTTCAATTTGGGTTCCCCAAGGCTTCTTGAACCCACAACCCTGAAATGCCAAGTCAATACCAAACCATCATGTCAAATCATGTTTCATGCTAACTAATATAATTTAATTACTATATCATTCCCCAACATGATTATATATATATATATATATATATATATATATATATATATATATATATATATATATAAATATATATATATATATATATATATATATATAAATATTAAATCACAAAAATAATACATAATTGGCATACATAGGACTCGAACCCAAGTCCTCTCACCCAATCAAAGTACTCTCATCCACATGAGCTAGTACTTTTTCACGTCATGAGGGTTAACATTTAATACCATAAAGGCTTCTCCTACCCGCATTTATTAAATAATTATTTATTTAATTATTTAAATTTAGTGGGTCTTACATTCCCCCCACCTTATAAAATTTTCGTCCTCGAAAATTTGTGCTTACCGGAATTAATTGCGGGTAAGACTATCTCATTAAGTCCTCCATCTCCATGGCCAGATCCTCCTGAACCTAGATCTCGTCAACTTCCAACACATGCGAAGGATCTGCAATGTATTTTCGTAATACTTGACCCCTGGGAACACATGTCCTTCCTCTAAATTACAGAATGTCGTCTTCACCCATCTGCTTCATGAAATACTACACTACGTCGTTTACAATCAATAATGACGTGATTGTCCGACATCCAGTCCATACCAAGTATTACGTCCAGGCCCTTCAACGGCAAAACAAATGAGATTCAGTTTGAACCTGTGTCCTGCCACTTCAATAGAACATCCAGCACAGACTAAGTTGATCAAGACTTGTCCCGAGGCAGGTGTCGAGACTGCCAGTTCGTACCCCAAATCCCGGACTACTAGTCCCAGTCTACTCACACATTCTTGTGAGATGAATGAGTGAGTAGCTCTAGAGTCAAACAACACCAAAACATTGTTATCAAACAATAAACATCGGTCAAGTATGAGATTACCTGCCTGAGTGGCCTCAGTACTGGTTAATCCAAACACTTTCCCCGTTGCTCGAGGTCGATCAACTATCACCCTCTACTGCTTCTGCGGTGATGGTGTTTCTCTGGTCACCTTCTTGTCTGGACATTGACTTGCATAATGTCCCATCTTCTCGCACTTATAGCACTTCACATGTTCAGTACTAGCACCTGAACTGCCCGCAGCTTTAGTACAGTTCCTGCGAAGGTGCGGCCCACTGCAATTATAGCATCTCAGGCCTGAAGATGGCGATGAAGACCTTTTGTATGGCGCCTTCTGATGTCTAGTCTTAGAGGTATTCTTCTGTGTCCTCGCGACCCGACTGGATCCAAACTCTAACTCCTCCACGGTCCTGGCCTGCTCCACCCGAATTGGAAACTCTCTGATCCGTAGTGGCACTAGGAATCTGCCCAGCTCGTGCCTTAAGCCTCCCTCAAAGTTGCGACAGCGCCATTCCTTTGTGATCTCCTACGAGTAGAATCTCGCTAAGTACTCGAACCGGTCGATGTAAGTATGCACTGGTTTACTACCTTGTTGTAGTGTCAGAAACTCCGCCTCTAGTGCATGTTTCGCCGAGTCTGGAAAATACTTCTCCAGGAACCTCTTCCTGAAGTTTACCCAGTTCACCTCTTCTTGACGGGTCTGCATTTGTTGCTGCATTCCTGTCCACCAATACTCAGCATCGCCAACAAGCAAGAAAGTGGCAAAATTCAACCGTTGTGCCTCTGTGCACTGCAATACTCGGAATATCTTCTCACACTCCCTAAGCCAAGCATCGGCCTCATCAGGGGTAGCTTTGCCGTTGAACTTGGAGGGCTTGTGTTTCAGAACATCCTCCGTAGTCACCGCTCTAGTGGGTGGTACTATGGCTCTAGGCTGTGCCGCAACAGGCTGCATGGCATCAACCATCCTATGGATCGCTTGTGCAATCTCATCGGCACTTGCATTGTTTCTTCTTCTCCTATTTGCCATAGCCTGAATGTGCCACATATTACTGATAAATCAAACAATTCATATTTCAATTTCATAACAAGGCAAAACAACACATACACACGTTAATCAGGATAGGCTCACTCCCCAAAGACCCCATGAAATCATTGAAATCACGGCTCTGATACCAAATGTAACGTCCTAGCCGGAAATTACTTAATAAAATAAAACAAAAATAAAATTTAATAAAACAACCTCATTTATTATTCAACAATTTCCCAAAACGCGGGAAATATTTAAAACCTTAAGCTCAACGCGCCAAAATAGATAAAATAATTCGCGTTAATACTGTAATACAATTAAAATGGTCTATAAAATTATTACAATAACACCATAGTCCAATAAAATAAACTAGTGAGAAAATCCCCAA
>Ga0214544_1010692_pt1 | contig 13289 bp, 13 predicted proteins | sample CNSS3metaG_FD_160074 | JGI IMG/M metagenome (GOLD analysis project Ga0214544, IMG submission 160074) | Root nodule microbial communities from cowpea collected in UCLA plant growth center, Los Angeles, California, USA - CNSS3 | ecosystem: Host-associated > Plants > Roots > Nodule | place: USA...
TATATGAATTATATAAAAAAATATATATATATATATATATATATATATATATATATATATATATATATATATATATATATATAAATTTTGTACACATTTTATAGGTTTTGGCCAATTGTGAAGTTTGTCTTTTGAAATGATGATAACAGGCATTTTTAAGTGCATGGGAAAAGACTTGTGCAACAGGTGGATCAACCCTAGTTATACCATCAAAAGGAACATTTTTACTGAAGAAGAACTTAATGTTCAAAGGTCCTTGCCAAGCCACAAACATTCAAATTCAGGTATAACATGTTAAGTATTATTCAACTTTTAATCACACCCAATATAAAAAAAAAAAAAATCCTATTTTCCTACTTTTAGTAAACAAAATACAATAACATTTAAATAGACATAAATAACATGAGATATATATCTTAATATATTTTTATCTTTTTCTCCTTTCTAACTGAGAAGACAATAGCTAAAATTTGAACATTTATTTGGTAAAAACTTTGATTCTTGTAATTTACTTACGTGTTTGAAAAAGAAATCAATATGTTGATAATATGTTTTATTTAAAAAATAGTTCCAACTAAATAGAAAAACCACTCTTAAATAATAATGCAATGTATATACTATTTAACCCTGTGTTACACACACAAACGTACATTTGAATAGATTCAATTCTTTTTATTTAAAAGTTACAAAACGATACAAAAAATGTTTTAAATTTTTATTTATATCAAATTTAAATATATTTATATATTTGTAGGTGAAATGAAAATTAAATAATTATGTTCATAAATTATAATTTTTGTTTAAATGAATAATCTATTGATACGATGTTATGTAAAGTCCATGAGTAATTATAATGCATAATTTAAAGTATGTAATTGAATTAAATTAAACGGAAACTATTGAAATCAATACTACTTAAAATAATTAATTATAATAAACGCTAAAAAGAGTAATATTTTGGTCCAAGCATTTTAATACTTTTCAGTTAAGAAATTCTAATTATCTTAAAATTTCAAATATTAGATAAAAATATAATTAAATCATTTTAGTGATATCCAAAAAAAATTATAAAATATTAGTTTAAAACCAAATTTTTTAACAATTTATAGAAATGCCTAAAGTTATATAAATTAAAAACAGACTAATGAAATAAAATATTTTTAAAAAATAATTCTTTACTTTTCTTTTCCAAGTAATTATTAGTTTGATAGTACAAGAACCTATTACATATATAAAAGAGTGTTTCCTTCCATTTTTTTTCTTGTTAATATTAAATATCTATATGTTATAATAGTAGAAGGCCATTTTTTTCAAGAATTCCTTAGAATAAAGTAGATATATTCCTTATTGTGTTTATTAATTTCTCATGACTTGCAGCTCCATGGAAAAATAATTGTACCAACCCAGAAAGCTTGGCAGGGTAATGACTCTCCGATAATTATGATCTCAAACGTGAATGGTCTCACCATCGATGGAACTGGTGGACTAATCGACGGCCTCGGTTCTTCTTGGTGGTCATGCGAAAGCTGTAAACGACCAACGGTTAGATCATTACACACTTCATTTCTCCATAACTGCCTTTGCAAAAATAACATGTGTGATATTATATTAATAGGGGATGATAATGTAACGTTTTTAAGTTAATATATAAAATAAAATACATTTATTAAAAATAAAATGAAATATATTAGAAAAAAATGAGGAAATAACTATTGATAAATAGAGAAAAGAAAGAGAAGTAAAGATAGACGATTTTTTAAAAAACTTTATAAAAATAATAGTCAATTTTCAAAAAGTTAATAAATAATTATATTTTAAAGGGTAAAATTGGTATTTAAAAATGTGGATACAAAAAAGGGAATCCTCTTTATATATTACTAGCGTAAACACAGGCGCTATCGTGTCTGTATGTACGCATTTTTTGAATTATATTAATAATTGATGATATTGTAATGTTATTAAGTTAATGAACAAAATAAAAGTATATTTATAAAAATTAAAGTGAAATATATGGAGAAAATATGAGAAAAATAAATATTGATGGATAGTAGGAGAAAAAAGAAGAAGGAGATAAGTAAATAGTTTTATAAAAACTTGTAAAAGTAACCGTTAATTTTTAAAAATTTAATAAATAATTAAATTGTAAAGGGTAAAGTTGGAATTATGAAATGTGGACACAAAAGAGGGAATCCCCTTTATATATAGTTATAGACACAAAAGATGGAATCCCCTTTATATATAGTTATAGATATTTAATTTTATAAAACTTATTTGATTTTATGTATTTAAATAAAATATTTAATTAATTATTCTTAAAACTTGTCAAATTGATAAACATATTTATTTTAAATCTAAATGTTGATTCTTTATTTTAGTTAATTCAATTATAAAATATTATTTAAAATAGTTATACAAAATTTATTTTATTAAAAAATGTATAAATAACATAAATAAAATTTTATTATTGACATAATTAAATATTATGATTTTGTTTTAGTTCTTACATAATTGAATATACTCTACAAAGACTCTTAATTCCAAATTGCTCCAACTTCAAGATATTTGTCCTCTCCGAAGGATACTCATCCTTTCTCATGGGTATTCATTCTCCTCACTTTGGATAGGGGTTGTGTCTACAGAAGACATTTTGATGCTTAAGTCAGTCAAGTACATCAAATCATAATGAATGTGGTAATTAATGAACATAATGGATGTACCTTGTAGAATTTGTTATTTATACACTACCTTCCTGGTCACAATAGGATAATCAAGAGGACGATCGAGAATAGAGTGTGAGGTTTGTGAACTTTTGAATATCCGACTAATTGTGTACGTCAATCCATGGTATCTATATCACCACCCTTCATTCTCCTATGTTTACCTGGCCTTTTTTTGGACTCTATATCTAGTGTATATTTGTACTATCTATACAATCCTTTTTATTCTTTATTTTTGTATTTTAATTTATCATCCTCTCGCATCATCTTTATATGAAATTCTTGAGACTTTTACTCACAAAATTTTAGTAGCATAGCAACTACGTTTCTAACTTTTCATAACTTTCAAAATAGTAAAAAACAACCAAATTACAAAAAGAATTTAAAATCAACAACCAAGGATAAATCATTCTTTCACAATAATTTTACACAAAAGTAATCAAACAATAACCATAACTAAAATATTATTTTTGAATAATATCTTATAAGTAAAATAATAAACTTATTTTATTTATAACTCTTTTTGAATAATCTAAATATATTTTTATTCTTAAAGGTGATGGCATAACATGTTAAGAAGACAAGAGTAGATGACGTGTTCCGAAGCCTGAGGAACAAGATACTACTCATCGATAAGGAGGGCGAGGGGACCTTAACTCTTAACTTGAAGGGGTTGATTATAGATATCCCATGTTACCACTCATGAGAGTCTTTGACCCTAAAAAATCCATGGGATGGGAAAATAGAGGAAGAGGATGAAGACTCCACTCCTCTCACTCCTAGCTCTCCAAATCACGACACCAAGGTAGAAGTGAGGCTTAGTTTGGGAAATGAGGATAACATCCAAGTGTTCCTCATAGAAATGACCACAAAACAGATAAGCATTCCTAAGGGATTGAGATGTTCATGGCCTGGAACTGAGGGGTTTGAGACTCTACTCCAACAGCTCAAACACCAAAAGCTGAAGACATTTCTTGTACTTTTACGGAAGATATATCCTGATCCTGTGAAGGTATTTTTCACCAATTTCCAATTCAAGAATTATGCTCTGTTGTCAAGTGTCAAAGGGGTTCAAATGGAGATTTCCAAGAAGACTTGGAAGGATAATCTTAGACTAAGTCAAAGAGGAGTTCAAGTGAGGAAAGGAAAAACTGGTGTTGTTGAAGAGTTCAACAAAATGCAATATTATGGGCAGTGTTGGAGGAACCCTAGTACTGAGATCAAGACTTTCTATGTTGGTGGTCTCAAGGTAGATGAGAGGCTCCTTGCTATGATTATCACCAAAGTTATAATCCCCGTGGAAGCAATCACTCTACCTTGAATGAGGGTGATTTGATTCTAATGTATTGCATCCAAAACAATGTTCAAGTGGACTAGATTTTTGTTATTCGTGATCACATGCTGAAGGCTAAGAGGCTTACAGACTTAAGGCTTCCTTATGTGGTGTTGGTGTCCAAATTCATTGAATACTCACAAGTAGACATGGAAGATGAACTTGAAGAGTCCAAAGGGATTTTAAATCAGACCTCATATCTCAATCTGCACAAAATGGGTTTTACCAAGGTTGGAAATGTTTAAACTATAGGATGCATAGGTGGAACTGCAGCTGGTAATGCTAATGACCATGAAGCTGGCCCAAGTAAACATGGAAAACCTAGCTTTCTTTTCTCTTGTGATATCGGTCTAGCTTCACTAAAAATGGACAACCTCTGAGAGGTTATCCTTGGATTAACCCTTGGAAGGTCAATTGTCATCCATGCAAACAGATCGGCATTATCGACTAAGACTTGCCTTATAGCCTTCTCATCTTCTTCATCCACCGTCACTCTAATTTTCAAGCCTTGGTCCCCTTGCAAAGGGAATATCATGGTTTCTCCCACAAGCTCAATCTTTGTATTGATGCCTACCCTGGGTCGAGGTTGTATCCTTCTATGGCTCACCTAACCATATTTGCTTTCTCAACATTATTAGCATTGAGTTGTGGGATTGGGAAGCCTTAGACTTGCTATATAGCATTCTCGTGTTGTCTTGTGATCCTCATGGACCGTGATGATATCTCTTGATGATGACGAGAACTTCATGGCAAGGTGAGGAGTGGATACTACTGCTCCTAGCAAGTTGAGTGATGGTCGACCCAACAAAATGTTATGTGATGAGTGTATATTTTTGCCTCCATATAATGCTTAATTTTAGGTATTTAATTGAATTTTTATACTTAAAGAGTGATTTAATTGACAATTTTTATAATTGGGCTTCTTCAGTTTGTAAGACAAAAATAGCTTAAAAGTGATTTTTAATTGCATAAATTATCTTTGAATGTTATAACTTTTGTTGATGCAGTTGAAGTTAAATTTGATTTTTTAAAAGTGTGAAATTATATTGTTTCAAGTTACAAAATAAGACCAAAATCAATAAATTCTGGAAAGAAATAATTCAAGAGCTAAATGCACCCCCAATTTCTATTTTACACACTCCTTTTTCAAGTGGGTCACCCAAAAACCTATTCTACACCCCTATTTTCTACTAAGTTACACCCCTCACTCCACTCAAAATTCAGCCTCATTCAGATGCTGCCATGTGGCAATCTCACTCTCACAATCTCTCAAATCAAAGACTGCCACATGTCCAACATTATAACACTCAAAATTTGGCCAATTAGATTATGACATGTCATCATCACCTTTAACCTAGGTCCAAAACAATACTTCCATCCACCGTCAACCTTCATCTATTGCCATGCACTCAGGTAAGTGCTAACGATGAACCAAGATGCATAAACATCGCTTCATCATCGGACCTCCAATGCCATCAACAATTGGACTACCTCGAGGCAACAATGGATCCCACACTATTATGCCAGAGCACTCGTCCATGTACACGTTCACCACGATGCAAACAGGCGCCACCATTGCAGACTGACTATAAGCCCCGTGAAATTTAATTAATTAAATAAATAATTAATTAATAAATGCGAGTAGTGGAAGTCTTTATGACATTAATTATGCGAGTAGTAGCTCAAATGGTTGAGAGTACTTGATTGTGTGAGAGGACTTAGGTTCAAGTCCTATGTTTGCCATTTATGTGTTAATTAATTGATTATTATTTTTAATAATATGCTTGATTATGATGAGTGATAATTTAATCCTATATTTATAGAAATTATCACAAAACATGAATTGGTTGAATGGTTGTGCATTGACTTAACATTGGCATGGTGATGGGTTTGAATCTTGGTAGACCCAAATTAAGTTTTCTTTTTGCTAAAATTAGTTTTGGCATGAATGTGAAAGGGCAGAGAAACCCTAACTGACAATGGGCAGCCAAGGGAGCTGGAAAAATAACCACTAATGGACTTTGAATGGCAATTAAGTCAGCTTAATGCCAATTCTCGTTTTCCTCTTCATCATTGCTAATTAAGGCAATTTTTAGTGAGAATTAAGAGTGAGAGAAAAAGTTTTGGTGCCTGCCATTGGAAAGCATTGTGAGGAGTGAAATTTCAGAGAGAAACTATGGTTCTTGGGTGAAAAGAATAGTTGAATTGGCGTGGCACTAAGGAGACCATTGGTGATCAAAAGGGAAGCTCTATACTATCAAATTTTAAGCAAGGAATCCAAGTTAGGGGAGCTGGAACCGTACCCTTTAATTCATATTGTTAATTGCATGAAAATTATGATAAAGTGAATGTGTAAACTCTGTCTATTTCGTGTATTTTTGTGTTTTCTAAAATTTCCAAAAACCGTCTGGTGGGTGATGAACCACCGCCAGGTGACTCATCTTTTTTCTAGGTTATTTTGGGTTCGAGAGATGGAACCGCCTGGCGGCACGACCTTGCCGCTAGGCGACACGTGACTGTGCGCCCAGTTTCTGAGTTTTTGGCATGAACTGCCTGGCGGTGATGAACACCCGCCAGGCGACGCGACTTGTTTTCACGTGGTTTTTTATTTATTTTACACTTCTGGGTGGTTGATAAATGGGAAAAAATGAATCTTATTTGTTGGCTAAGCATCTGATATTGATAATTGTTGAAAATGTCTTGATTATGAGTAGGACGATATTGCTGCATCATGTCACATTTTCTAATTTTCACATGGATTATCAAAATTGTTGCAGCATGTCACAAAAATGTCTTGAAACATGTTGCTGTCACAAAATTGAGTTATTGATAATTGTTGAAAAATGTCTTAATTATGAGTAGGACGATATTGATAATCCATGGGATGGGAAAATACCACTTTTGTGACACATGTCTTGATTATCTATTGACTAAGCATCTTATCAATTTTGTGACTCATCATTTTTTTAAGAAGACACATGTCTCTATAATCATTTGCTTTTGCAATCATCAAATTTAATCCATGCTCATAATTTGTTTTTCTCATTATCACCTCACACTCTATATTAGAACCACGAGGAATTAGGCAAATCTTTGCGTGAAATGAGAGCATTGTATGCCTTACATTCTCTTCTTTGATGCACAATACATCTCATGAATGTTTGAACCCATGGATAGATGTTGCACAACTGACTCAATTTTGCGACAGCAACATGTTTCAATGGTTCATATGGAATGGGCGATATTGCTACAGCAGAATTGTGTTTTGCTTGTTTTGGATGAGCGTGGTCTACAAGGCTTTGATGATATCACGAAGGTCGACTTGCTAGTGTTCCTTGAGTTGTGGCTCAGAACGTATCCCTTAAGTTGTGGCTTGGGATAGGGGTTAAGCACGTAGCATTTCTTGAGTTGTGGCTCGGAATGGCATCTCTTCAGTTGTGGCTCGGGATGGCGGATGAATATGAGGAACTCTTGATCTGTGGCTCGGGTTGACGACTGTTGTCGGTGTGAGTATGCATGTTGTGGCATGTACGGCGGGTCCAGATAAATTGCCCTCCTTGGTATGAGACCAACGAGTTTGGTAGTCTTGGGACGTTACAAATGTTATTCGTATTGGGAACTCCACCTGGCATTACAAAGTGAGGTCCGTAGCATGGTTTCCCGCACGTGCTCTACCAGTTGTGGCTGGTAGGTGAGAGAGCAAGACATCTTGAGGTACTCATCAGAAGATGTAGAACACGGAGACGAGGTGGTGGCCATGTTGTGTGGAACAAAGGATATGAGTTCCTTTGGTGTGCTTGAAATTATATGTTTTGTATACATATGTTATATTTTGTGAGCTCACCCTATCTGCTTATGCTTGGCGATGATCGTGTATTGCGTTACACGTGAGCAGATGATGTTGCAGGTGGATTTGGTGAGGCATAGAGCCAAAGTAGGGTAAGTCTTGGGAGGAGAATTTTTATCAGAGTTTTTATGTTTTATGATTTAAAATAAATTGTAATATTTTATATTACTAGACTTTGAGATTGAACATGGATTTTATAATTGAGTTATATTAGAGGTTTTGTGATACTTTATAATGTTATCAAGTTTTAAAGTGTCCCACGTTTTTGGGAAATGATATTTCAATAAATGAAGTTTATTTATTAATTCTTTATTTTATTATTTAAATCCGTAATATTTGGTCGGTATGTTACACTGACCACAAATCCTCACAAACCAGATCACCACGTTGCGGAACAACTACCACGAACAAAGGTTCGTGCAACTGTTCAACCACATCATCGAACCTTGACGCCACCACCATCAGCCTTCACAAGAACGAAGTCCAAAACCACCATCATAACTAGCAGCCGTTGCAGGACGAAGCACACCATAGATATGCTTCCTTTTCGCATCACAACCACCATCTTCTACAGCTGCAGATCAATGAAACCATCATGCACTTGCATGAAGCAAACTAGAAAATGCCATGAGCCACCATCAACGAAAACCACCTGCGAGTGTAGCGTCTCCTTGACCTAGAACGCAAATCTTCCATGCACTTGCATGAAGCAAACTAGAAAACGCCATGAGCCACTATCAACGGAAACCATCATAACTAGTAGCCGTTGCAGGACGAACCACACCATAGATATGTTTCCTTTCCGCATCACAACCACCATCTTCTACAATTGTAGATCAATGAAACCACCATGCACTCGCATGTAGCAAACTAGAAAACGCCATGAGCCACCATCAATGGAAACCACCTGCAAGTATAGCGTCTCCTTGACCTAGAACACAACTTTGCCAGTTTGTGAATCATCACCATCGTGACATTTCTTCCACATGAACAACATTTGCAAAACAAACCAAATGTTGCCACCGAAATCGCATATGCAGAAACCCTAATGAAGAGAGAAGGAGATGCCACGTGTTAGTCCCCCTTATTGGACAATTAAAAAGTCAAATGGGTTAAAGTCTGGTCAAATGAGAAGAGTTTAAGCGCAAATATTGATATATTTGGATTTATCTATAAATTTATATTACAAAAGGATTGATATAAAAAATTACTACAAATATTAGTTGGTGATAATTTATCATATATCTTTAAGTAATTAATTTATTTAATTATATCAGATATTGATATTATCAACAAACTATATTTGTCAAATAGTTTTAAAACTTTATATCTCTCCAAATATTTTTAAATATTCGTAATCACTATAAAGATGAATAATATATATTTTTATCTTTATTTTAAAAGATATTTGAGAGATTTAAGTAACAGAAAAGTCAAGCCCAAGTCCTATATAAAGAGACCATGGGGAAGTAGAAAGAAACTCAAAACTTCGGAGTTTATGAACACTTAGAGAGTGCCTAATTTCTTTCTCTCTCTCTCTATTCTTATTTTATTTTTATTTTATTTTGATTCCATGAAGGGCTAAGTTTCTTTGGTTGGTTCCATTATAATTTCATTATGGATTTTGAGGCTATAATGCAATAATTGGTTTGTTCATTTGATTATTCTTGTGGTTTATATTTTTCTATGTCTTTTATATATGAATAAATTAAAAGTACTGATTTTTACATTATAGCAAGTTAGCACGATGTTAAATCTACATAACATATCAATCATATGAGTTCAAAGGTTTGTATCTACATATCAATCATATAAGTTCAAGTTATGCGACGTGTTTGTATCTGTCAACAGATATCAGATAGGTACAATCTTCGTTAACGCCCTTATCCAAAGGTGGTGTCCAAGTAGATATAGCCTTTGGTACTAACATTATCTCTAGAGAATTCGTATATGGACTCGTCATATGGGGTCATTGCCTCCTTCGGCAGCTCCAGTTTCTTGTATACTTTTCAGTAAAGTATATCTACTAAGTTGCCTTGTTCTACCAAGATCTTTTTAGTAGCAAAGTTTTTTATCTCTACTGTGATGACCATATGATCATCTTGTTTAAGGTCTACGCCCTTGAAGTCAGTGTCTGTAAAGGTGATAAGAGGCATATTCTTCCCTCTGTAAGTCCTAGACACCAAGTTAATAAACGAAATGACTCTTAGGTGTCGCTTCCTGACCGACGCTAATGAGCCTCCTCTGGTAAATGATAACAAATGTCCCACCCTTGGCCAAGTGCAAACAAGAAGAGTGGGCCTCAATTACTGAAAGGGCCTAAGCTCTTATCTTTTGGGCCAACATTATTTAAATATTAGATTAGGTTTTTGTATTTTGGGCTTTGTATTATGGGCCCAGTAGAATAGGTTTTTTTAGCCATGTACTAGGACTTGGAGAGCTTGTGGGCCTTAGAAGTGTTTTGGACCAAAAGAGAGTTGGGCCTTGTAGAGAGTGCTTCTTCTAGGATTCTAGATCCTTCTTGCGCAAGCTTGGCCACCAAGCTACTCCTTTGTGTTTCTAGGAGCAAGTTCCATTTGACTTGCTAAGTCACACCTTTCTCATGCTCTCTTTTTGACTCCAATTACCATATTCTAGATCTTTTTCCCTCCATTTTTCTAGACAACCTATCTCTCCTTTTCTCCTTAAATAGATAACTTAGGGTCTTGTAAAAACATTTCATGAATATAGTAGAGAAACTTTGTTGAGATGACTCCATACATTTCTCCTTTTTGTGAATCAACTTAGGCTAAAGCTCCCCTTAGTGGCTTCCTCTAGCCTCCTTCATAGATTGTTGGTCTAACCTCACTTGAGAGCCTCCTCCAAACACCATAGCCGAACTATTTCTCCTCCTATCAACCTTTCTTTCGCACCTCCAATCTCCCTCATGGAAGTCTCCATCAATTCTTATGGCTTCCACTTGGTGTTTTACTTGAAGATGGTATCATGGGCTTAGGTTGATCAAGCTTTGCTTCAAGAGATAAGTTCATCTTCCCAGTCTTCTTTTTAATTTTATGTTGTTCCATTACTTTTGTAAGGCTCGGGAAAATTAATTAATAAATGCGGGTAGAAGGCGTCTTTATGGCATTAATTATTGTTTAATGTGACATGGAATAGTACTAGCTCAAATGGTTGAGAGTACATTGATTGTGTGAGGGGATATGGGTTCGAGTCCTATGTATGCCAATTATGTGTTGTTGTTTTATGATTTATTTTTAATAATATGTGTGAGGATGGAATTGGTAATGTAAACTTATATTGATTGAAGGGTATCACCAAATGTGAATTGGCATAGTGGTTGTGCTCTAGCATTATGAGTGGAGGGTTACGAGTTCAAACCTTGGTAAACAGAACTTAACCTTTATTTTTACTAAACTTAGTTTGGAATGAATGTGAAAAGGTAGAGAGAACCTAGCAGAATGGGGCAAGCCAAGAGGGTTGGAAAACTACCAAATAATTAACATTAAGAGGAATTAAAACTCACCCTAAGCCCAATTTCATTTTATTTTTTAATACCCATCTTAAAGGCACCTATAAAAGCCAAAATTTAGGTAAAGGGAAGGGTTTTGGCAGTGTGGTGAACTGGTATAGAGAGGAGCACGAGATTGAGAGAGTGAATTGAGTTTTGGGTGTGCAAGGGCTGAAGCAAGAAGGGATTTTGAATCAACGGGTCCTGTCTTCTCAATTTTTGATCACTCATTCCAGGTTAGGGGAGCTGAACCCGTGTTGTTAAGTTTTTGGTTTGATTATATGAGATTGATGATCTATTGCCATAGAATTTGAGTTGATTATGGGGTGAATTAGGGGTGGGGTAATTGGGTACTATTTTATTGAAAATTTCATGTGAATTGATGCTCATGATGGCTATTTTGTGTTGTGTATACTCTTATGGTATGAAAATTTGGGAGTGGGAGTCTCTATTATGTTTATACTTTGCTGTTTTGTGAGTGTAAGGTTGTCAAATTGAATTGGTGTGTTTTAGGAGCGTATTGGGTTTTCTGGTGCAGTGCTTGTGTGCGTAAAACTGTCCCAGAACCTGCAATTCTCGATCAAGCGGGCCGGGCTCGCCTAGGCGAGACATGCAGGGATTCATATTCTTACCCTACTCGAGGTTCTCGCTCAAGCGATGAGGTTTTGGGTTTTAGCGACACACACACTCGCTCAAGCAAGTGAGGTTCGCCTAAGCGAGGTAGTGATGAAGTTGCGTGTGTTGAGCGCGACTTCTCGTCCAAGCGAGGAGTTTTGTGGGTTTTGAACGAACCAGGGTCTCGCCCAGGCGAGACGGCCTCACCTAAGCGAGATGTCATGGTCATGTGTGATGTTTTGCTTACATTTTAGCCCAGGCGAGATTGAAATGGGTGTTTGGGCAAGAGATGATCGCGCCTAGGCGAGGGGATCGCGCCTAGGCAAGGGGATCTCGCCTAAGCGAGATAACGTGATGTTGTGACTGATTTAAGCTCGCTTAGGCGAGGTGAGTTAGCCTAAGCGAGGCTGAGGGCTTAGCTTGGGCGAGAGTCCTTAGCTTAAGCGAGTTTTTGCGAGTTACTATGTTTTTATGTGCTTGTGAGTGTGTTTTGGCTGTTTTATCCTAAGAATAGGATGTATATGCATGTGGGTGGTGTTTGGGCTTGAAGGACTAAGTCCAATAGGGGTCTGGGATGTGCTCGGTGGTTGGACACATGATGGGCATGGAACTGGTTGAGTTCCCGTCGACTACTAATGGGCGAGGAGTCCTTAGTATGGTGATTGCATGTGTCGGGCGCACGATGGGCAAGGAACTGTTATGTTCCTATCGGCTACTATTGGGCGAGGAGTCCATAGTATGGTGATTGTGTGCGTGCTAGGGTCCAAGTTTTGAGGCTTAGATGTTTTTACTACAGGCGAGGAGTCTGTAGGGCAGGACTATGAACGGGATAGGCTCATAGGGTTGGATCACAAATGAGTTAGTTTCGTGGGAGCACAGGAAAGTCCCAAGACCTAGTTCATGCATAGGGATGACAACGGGGCGGGGCGGGGACGAGTTTCGTTATCCCATACCTATCCCCGCATAAAAAATTCATCCCCATCCCCATACCCAAACCCAACGGGTATCAAACTTTTTTCCCATCCCCATCCCCATCGGGTAATGGGTATAATCTCGTACCCATACCCGTACCCGTGTTCTAACTACTTCAATATTAATTTTTATAAAAGAAACAAAATTACGGTAAAGAAAACATAATATTCTGAAATATTCAATATTAGGAGGATTTTCTTCGATGCCAAATACCTTAAAATAAATTATAATTGTTTACATTTTATATTAGAATACCAAATAAAATTTCATGTGAACCAAAACATTTATTAAATTTGC
>Ga0214544_1010694_pt1 | contig 13286 bp, 11 predicted proteins | sample CNSS3metaG_FD_160074 | JGI IMG/M metagenome (GOLD analysis project Ga0214544, IMG submission 160074) | Root nodule microbial communities from cowpea collected in UCLA plant growth center, Los Angeles, California, USA - CNSS3 | ecosystem: Host-associated > Plants > Roots > Nodule | place: USA...
ATATATATATATATATATATATTCCCCCTTTAAATCCATGCTAGCATTCAATTCTAACTTATGAATAACGCATGCTCAAACAAATATAAGCAGCAACACTCTAACAATTTAAGCACATGAACCTATGCATCAATGCAAATTAATATTGACACACATGCATTCACCAATAACCAATTCTCCACATGTGACTAATCTAAAGGAACATTCAAATTGATATAGAGTTACCATATAACCTAATCATGTTCATTAGAAGTTACTTGAAATTATCAAAAGCTTATTCATGTATTTTAAAGACTCCAAAATCAGCAATATATGGTAACGTACATCTCTAGCTACTGACCTCCAAATCAAATCTCCACCCTTCAAAGTGAAGAACTCCATGTTATGGACCAACTATTAAAATTTCACCTAAATCGGACGGTTAACGAATCGGGAAATGCAGCTTTATGAAAACTGCGCGAACTAGAAAAAACGGTGGCACCTAGTGCCAAGAATCAGGAGCTTGGCTCCTGGCAATACAAACCCAGCTTCGGGCGGTTCCTGTTCCGCGAAAATACGAAAAACAAAATTTTTCGTGAATCAGAACACCACGCATCTCTGGTATGGCGCCTGGCGGCCAATTGGGTGCCGCTAGGTGGTTCCTGTAGTTCCAAGAATCCAGCAGCTCTTCCCTTGCGCCTGCGAACCTCAGTTTTTCCCAGTTTCCCCTGGCATGCAGATTTCCATCTATTCTCATGCAATCCAGCTTCTAATTATTGTGGTTCGTATCCTCAGCGCATCCATTATCAATTTTCTAAATTAGTTCAAACCCTAATTATTCTCGTAACATTCAACCCCAAGGATTTCAACTCTAACAAAAAGTTCATAGTAGGTTTAACAACTTTCATCTCCAATCCCATGTAATTCCACTTGCACGAACATCCACTGATCGATTAACGTTTAAGGAGGTTGTTTTCCTCAATCAACTCAACCTAGAACCCCAATTTCATCGAAATCGAGCAACGATGCTCGTGTCGCCTGGCGGGTCAGTCACTACCGCCAGGCCCTTCATCAGAGAAACCCAAAACTGAGTGATAAGTAACACCTCGCCTGGCAGCTCCTAGCTCACCACCAAGCGGTTCCTTGCAAGAACCCAAGAAATGCCTAAAATTAGTATGAGTCGCCTGACGACTTTGAATGCCCGCTAGCGGTTTCTGGAAAATTTCCAGAAACCTAGAATTTCAATTGCGACAACCATTATTCATATATATACATGCCATTCATAAAGCAATTAAATTTAAAATGCAAGACTAACGAGTTATAGCTCCCCTAACCTGGATTCCTTGCTCCAAAAGTGTGCAAAGTTTTGCGTCCTTGATCCTAATAGACCTTAGATCTTGGTTCCTCCTTCAAGACACCTTCTCACTCTCACTTTTCTCTCCTTGCACGCACTCAAACACACTCTCTACAACACTCACGTTTTGGTAGCTTCAGGAACCATTTCTCCCCTCTCACAATGCCCTTATTACTTGGTTAATTACTAAGCCACATTAGGTTTAATTGTCATTCAATGGCCCTTGTATGATGGTTTTCCAGCCCCCTTGGCTGCTAGGGCTTCCTTGCCCTTTCACCTTCATGCCAAAGGAAATTTTGGCAAAAAGATAATTTAATTTGGTTCCACCAAAGTTCGAACCCATAACCATGCCAATGTTCAATTCAATGAGCAACCATTCAACCAATTCACGTTTCATGATAATTCTTATAATTCTATAATTATATTACCAATCAACCTGATCAAGCATAGTTATTAAAACTAATTATAAATTAAATACCACATAAATGACATACATAGGACTCAAACCCAAGTCCTGTCACACAATCAAGTACTCTCAATCACTTGAACTAGTACTTTTCCATGTCATACATGTCAGAATTAATTATTTATTTAATTAATTAAATTTCACGGGTCTTACACATGCATTTCGTGTGAACTTTTTTTGAGTGGATAGCACATAAAACTCATGGGAAACACATCACTGAATGCTCTGTACTACATTGAAACTAGAATATTTGTGCAAATACATTGACTGATTTTAAAAATCAACACATTGATTCTATGAATACATGCATAAGCATCATGTATTGGCATTCATATATGCTAATAAGAGCCAAACCAAAATTTACCATGCCTAGAAGACAAAGAACAACCCCCTCAGATGAAGAAAACTCCACTCGACCTACTTCATCCCCTCAAATTGCCTTGAATCATGGAAGGCTTGAAGCATGGTTTGAAGTACATGAAGATAGGATCCAAACCTTCTTGATTGAGATCACTAGGAAGCAAATCATTCTTCCTAAGGTGATACGCTTGTCATGGCTGAGGATAGAGAATTTTGGCACCCTTGAGCAACATCTCAAAGCTCAAAAATTGAAGACATTCCTTGAACTTTCGAGCAAGGTCTATCCGGATTTGGTGAAGGTCTTCTATACCAACCCCAAGTTCAGCAATGGTATCCTCAAATCAAGTGTCAAAGGTGTTGAGATGGAGATCACTAGGCAAATATGGAAGGATATGGCTGGCCTAAGGCAAATGGGTGTGCAAGTTCACAAGGATGAAACTACTGTAGTGGATGAATTCAAAAATGTCCAATATTACAACCAATGTGTGCGCAATCAAGGTGAGTAAACTCGAAATTTCCATGTGGGAAGGCTTCGTGTGCAAGAAAGGTTACTAGCCATGGTGGTGACCAAGATTATCATGCCTAGGGATGTAACATCCTGACCGGATATTACGGATTTAAATAATAAAATAGAGAAATAAAATAATTACGTTGCATTTAATAAAAACCTCATTTTTCAAAAGCACGGAAAATTTAAAACTTTTATTACTTCCAATAATAAACCAAAATCCATAAATTATAACATCTGGAAATAATATAAAAGCATCTCGTAAGTGTTTACAAATTATTTCAAAACCATAGAATAATAAAAACATAAAATTCCCAAGCCATCCCCGCTCTATAACTAAGCCTCACCAGGACCACCTGCATCAACATCATCTGCTCACGTGTACTGTGCACACGATCATCGCCAAACACAAGCAGATAGGGTGACCTTATCAAATTAAACATATAATTATATATTCACATATATAAGACACTCATATATATATATATATATATATATATATATATATATATATATATATATATATATATATATATATATATATATATATATATATATATATATATATATATATAACACTACCATGTGAATCGTGTTCTACATCTTCTAGTGATTACCCCAAGGTGACTTGCTGCCATACCTATCGGCCACAACCGATAGAGCACTTGCGGGAAACCATTGCTACGGATCACACATCGTAACGCCGAGTGGAGTTCCCAAATACGAACATAGTTCGCAACGTCCCAAGACTACTAAACTCGTCAGTCAACTACTGAGGAAGGCAATATATTTGGACCCATTGGTACTGGCCACAACCAGTACACTCATATTGGCAGCATTCGCTAACCCGAGCTCAACTCAAGGGTTACTCGTGTTCATCCGCCATCCCGAGCTCAACTCGAGGGATGCCATTTCAAGCTCAACTCGAGGAATGCCACGTGCTTAATCCCTATCCCGAGCTCAACTCAAGGAACACCAACAAACCCACCTTTGAAGCATCACCAAATGCCTCTTAGATCACGCCTGTAAAACCAGCAACCCAAAGTTGCAGCAACATAATTGCCTGGCAGCACTACGCCAAAATTAGGAATAGCGCTATTTAGATAACGCTTATTTAATTAAACACTATGTATCAAAACACATGCTAAAAGACAGCGTTTTATTAAACAAATGCTATAAAAATCGTTATACATAGACAACGCTTTATTAGAAAAAATGCTATCTATGTTTGTTTTATACTTTTAAAAATAATAATATTTTAATATAAATTGATAGAAAGCGTTTACAAAGTTAAGCGCTATTTATGTTACATTAATATATAGCTTTTAAGCAAAAAAAGCGCTATTTATTGTAGCATCTATTAATGATACGGTTTCATTTATATATTTAAAAATAAATAAATCATTTTAAATAGATGAAATAGATAGCGTTTTTTAATCAATGGAAAGCGTTTATGCAGAAGAGCGTCATCTATGTATCATAAAAAAATTCTCTCACGCCATCCAATCTTTCGCATTTGTGTTTTCTTTTCATCTAACCCTCACGCGAAAACAGAACTCGTCTCCCACCACAGTAGAAGCATCTGCAGCCACAATAGAAGCAGGTGCGTCTCCAACCAGAGCAACAACATTCGCATCCTCCAAGCACAAGAACATTGATATTTAGAGTGGGCACTATCGATTAAGGGTTTGGGAAATTCGTTCTTCTTCTCCATCAACTTTTCCAGCAACGAACCAGTTCTCCTATCACCCGACAACGGCCAACAATGAAAAACTAACAACCATTGCACGGTCCTTCATTGAGTACCAAATTCTCTCCCTTTCTCCTCGATTCTTTGTATCTTTGTTCATTCTTTGTATTGTTTTTATCTATCTTTGCCATCAATGTGAATATATATGCACTAATCATCGATTCTATAAACCCTCCATGTAAATGATCTGTTGTTCTTCTTATACCTTGACCGGAGATGTAAATATTAAAGAAAGAAGTCGGTCGATGTTTTTAAATGTACGGTGGAGTTGTGGTTGTGCGTGAGTGAGCGATAGAGAAGAAATTAAATGGAAGTCACGAGGGAATTGATTTCTGATAAAAATTAATATTGAATGGAGTTTAATGGTACCTCTGTTGTTTTTAATTTCGCAATTTTGGGCACTTGAATGGAGTTATTGGACTCTGTATAATTGTATCAGGCATGTGCTTTATGATTTTATTTTTAGCAGTGTGGTGAGTTGTTTCACTAGATGGCTGATCATTGGCATGGGTTGCTAAGAAATTTACTTAATTTTAATTTGTAGTTCTCTTACTCCTTTAATATAGTGCGGTATCGTCTTTCCAGTCTTGCTTTGACTAAAAGTCTGTCAGACCACATTGTATGAGTTGACGATTGTGATAAAGAACCCACTGTAGGTTTGGTTCGTGAAAGATAGGTGTGAATTTGCATACTCCAATGAATTGATACTGTTATTTCTAATCTGATAGGATATAATAGCATCATCCTCTGTGTATGGCATGAGATTATTGATTGCTAATGTAGAGACAGGATGAGGAGCATACTGTTTTTCACTTTTACTTTAGCCAACTATTTTATTCTTCTATTCTATACCCTTTCCTTTCTAATTATGTTGTAGAGTGCATAATTTCACATTTATGGAATTTGTTTGATTCTTAGTTGCTTTATATATTATTTACTAATTTCATGTGTTCTACTTTCTACTCTATCCTCACCATTTTGGATGATGCTTGCTTTATCGTAGTAATCTTCTTATCCAATGTGCAGATAATATGTAGTTTTTAATATTGAATTTAGTTTTATAGATATGAATGCAAATTTTGTTTTAATATCCAGTGTGCAGATTTTAATATTGTAGCAGTTCTATTTTATAGATTTTGTATTGAGTGAGAACCCCTAAAGAGAACAAATAAGTGGTACTATTCTTTCTAGGTTTCCTTTGAATTGTTGATCCTGCTGCTTTTCACTTCAATTTGGGGAAGCAGTGCAAAAATAGAAACTATGCTAATGATTTTATTTTATTTATGTTTAAGGTTCCAAAGGTGAATGAGAATGGGTTGCTTTCTGGTGAAAGAATTGGACCCCTAAGTTAAAAAAAAGGTGTGGCTGGTCATTGGGAAGGAAAGAGACACTACGCCAAATTTGGCAATAATATAGATCTCGGTTCTAATTAAATAAAAGAAATCTTGAAATATGGAAATATTGAGATAATCTAAGATTAAAATATACAACACAAATAGGTTTAAAATTGAAATGTTTTTACTCTTGAATGTCTCATTGGACTCACATGGATTCCACTCTTGAATGTGATATGAAGGTGTGGAGCCAAGTGGGTTGTTATTTGCATTGGGGGTTGGTACTGTAAACAGAAATGGTTGTGCGAAGGGTAGAAGCTTCAACACAATGATTTGAGAGACTTCAACATTTATTTATGATACTTTAAGGAACAAAATAGTTTTTTTTAGAAGATGAATAGTGTAAATAGGATTGTTGCAACCAGAGATGGTTACTTGAAGGGTGGAAGCTTCAACACTTTAAGCTTTTGAAAATGAAAGTAGTTTTTGCATCCAACACTAGAATAATGTTCTGAAATAGAATTCCCCACCAATGAATGTTGCTAGATCACGCATGAGGTCATGCATTACGAAAGAATCATCCCTAGTCCATCGACTTGCACATTGAAAAAAATATCTTGAAACCAAATCATAAAAATACTCATGACCAACTTCTTCTAAAGTCTTTCTTCTCTTTGGTGCTTTTACAAGATCTTCAGCCATCCATAACTGGATCAGTTCATCTTTATCGAATTCATAATCTTTGGGGTACAGTGAGCAATAAACAAAACACCGTTTTAAATGTGGGGGGAGATAATGATAACTAATCATGAGTGCTGGAATAATTTTACACTAACTTTCAGGAAGTTCCCAAATGTCACTTTCAAGTACGTTATTCCAATCCCTAACAACGTGTTTTCTTCTCAACATTCCTCCAAGTGACTGTGCAGCTAAAGGTAACCCATTACATTTTTTAACAATCTCTTTTCCGATCATTTCTAGAATTAGCTTATATCAACAATGACTTTTTAATACTTATGCCCTATGTTAGAATTAGCTTATATCAATAATGACCTTCTGGTTTGTGTGGTGTCCGTTGGAGTGAAATGAGCCTCTCCTGATGAAGAAGTATAACATATTTTATGTTTTTAACAAAATATCTATCATGTAGGTCTTCACACGTAGTTTTACAGTTTCAACCAATATACCAAAGATGACCATGCTACATTTGTATTCTTCGAGGGAGTGCACCATTATTGTTCCTTGTTTCTTGTCTTGGTGTGTGGTTTGAATATAAACGATCATTTAATTTTATTTTTTTTTGTTCTAGGAGTGAAGATGGTTTTAGTGTGGATTGTTGTGATGTTTCCTTCTTTTGGTGTTGGGTGGCTTCAATTTTAGTGATAGTACATGTTTTGTTCTGTTTGTACTAATTTCATATATAATTGAGCATTCGCATGATCGTAAAAACTCTTAGTGATAGTACGTGTTTGGTTCTATTTCTAGAGTTTCTCTATCCCCACAGGCTTCTAAAGGAGGAAATGCATGGTTTGCAAACTCCAATATTTATAGTTATATATCTCTTTTTGAGTAATATTATAGTATTCTTGGATTCATATAACTAATGGATTTTTGGTATAATTTATTTTAAAAAATTATTTAAATTTATTGTATTAATATTTTAGTTGTATTCTTTACTCATTCCTTTTTTTTTATGTTTTAGAAAAGTTAACAGCTATCTGATTTTTTTATAGCGCTAAATTGTGATTTGCTTTTGTATATATATACTATGTAGGTAGTGTAGAAGGCTCACTTTTTTTTTACATACAAATTTCATCCTTATCACTCTTTTTCTTCTTCTCTTTTATTTTATTTTTTTATTCGGTATTTGATATCATTAGGTGCATCACTTTATTTGGTTTGGTATATATGAATTTTTTTCGCATTGTTCTATTTTCATATTTCATTTTGGAATATTGTGTCAGTAGATATTCATCTCACAGGTTTGGTAGCATATTATGTTATAAAAGCTTTATATAAAAGTTTATATAAATTGAACCAATAAGTTGACTCACGATAAAAACATGGTTTAAGTATAAACCAATAGGAATAAAAAATAATAAAACTTAATTTAAAAATATATCAAAGTAGGACATTGCATAACAATTGCATTATTTATCTTAAGCTTCTATTGAAGTAAATAAATTACTAGAATTACTATGATGTATAGTAGTTATTTATTGGTATTTTTTAAACAAATTTTATATTGGTGGATGAAACATTATATGCTATTGTTTAACTAATCCTTTCATTTTTACTAATTGTATTTTTATTCTTCTTTAAATTTTGCAGTTGTTGACTTTTATTACACACAAATCACAGTGTCTTCAAAGTTGAGATAACATGAATATTATTTTATAGTTTCTTATTGGAAATGGTGTTAGTTTGAAGAATATATGTATGCATGTGAATTTTCCTTAGCTTTATGTTTTAGAAATTAAAATTATTAGATTAGGAATAAGAGTCTTATTATTATTATATTGTATCTTGACTTCTATATAGCTAATATTATAGTAACTAACATGATAGCTCAAGAAAATATGGATCGGAAATGGATGTTTGCTAGTTTTTTATCAAAAGAATATGAAGATGGGGTGAAAGAGTTTCGTAGATTTGTAGTTGAGCATGCAAAAAACCCTAGTAGAATTATTTGTCCTTGCTTGAAGTGTTGTCATTCAAGGGTAGTGAACGCAGATGACTTAGAAGCGCATTTAGTATGCAACGGAATTGATAAGTTATTCATGTTGGACCAAACATGGTGAAAATCAAAAAAATGATATAGCCCATAATGGGCATGATAGCACAAGTTATGCACCACAAGAGACTAACACAACATATGACTTAGACCAAGTTGAGGAGATTGCAAACATTATTGAAGAGGATATGCGAGATTGTCCTCAAATGTTTGACAGGTTGACAATGGATGCAAAGACACCATTGTATAATGGTTGTACTAGTTTCACAAGACTATCAACGGTGTTAAAATTATTCAATTTGAAAGCAGGAAATGGATGGTCTGATAAGAGCTTTACTGAATTACTATCACTTTTGAAAGATATGCTACCACAAGATAATGTACTTCCTTGTCGAATGCATGAGGCTAAAAAAATGTTAAGCTCTATTGGTATGAGCTACGAGAAGATTCATGCTTGTCCAAATGATTGCATTCTTTTTCAAAATGAATATGCACCATTGGATAAATGTCCTAAATGTAGAGCATTACGTTACAAGAAAAATTCAGCACCGATGAAAGTGGTATGGTATTTTCCTATAATACCAAGATTTAGGCGCATGTATCATAATGCACAAGATGCAAAGAGCTTAAGATGGCATGCAGATGAAAGGATATGTGATGGAAAGCTTCGACACCCTGCTGATTCTCCTCAATGGGCAAAAGTTGACCATGATTACCCCAATTTTGGAAAAGAACCAAGAAACCTACGTCTTGCTTTGTCTACTGATGGAATAAATCCGCATGGTATGCAAAGCAACTCGCACAACACGTGGCCTGTGGTTATGATTATATATAACCTACCTCCATGGCTATGCATGAAAAGGAAGTTCATGATGTTGTCCATGTTAATTCCAGGTCCAAAACAACCCGGGAATGACATAGACATATACTTGGCACCTTTGATTGAAGACTTGAAGGATATGTGGAACGAAGGTGTAGTGGTGTATGATGGCTATATGGAAGAAAGTTTCCAGCTAAGAGCAATGTTGTTTGGCACAATTAATGATTTTCCAGCATACGGTAATCTATCTGGATATAGTATCAAAGGGAAGTGTGCATGCCCTATATGTGAAGATAATACAGATTGGGTGCGATTGGAACATGGTAAGAAAAATGTTTTTCTTGGTCATCGCAGATTCTTACCTTCAAAACATCGTTATCGAGGGTGGAAAAAAGCATTTAATGGAAGAATAGAAGAACGTAGACCTCCAGAATTGTTGTTTGGTGATAAAGTTTTTCATAAAGTAAAGAATATAAACAACAAATTTGGTAAAACTTTTGCAGCAGATCTAGTCACATCTGGGTGGAAGAAAAAGTCAATCTTTTTTGAGTTGCCATATTGGAAATCCTTGTATGTTAGACATTTCCTTGATGTTATGCATATTGAGAAAAATGTATTTGATAGTGTGATAGGTACATTGTTGAATGTTCCTGGAAAGTCTAAGGATGGCATCAATGCAAGGTTGGACCTACTTGATATGGGAATTAGAACAGAATTAGCACCAATAAAGAAAGGTAAACGTCAATATCTACCACCAGCAGCTTATACTCTATCTAGAAAGGAGAAATTTGTGTTTTGTAAGTTTTTGCAAGGAGTTAAAGTTCCAGAGGGTTACTCATCAAACATCAGAAACCTAGTATCTATGAAAGATCTAAAACTAAAAGGGTTGAAGTCTCATGACTGTCATATTCTCATGGAGCATTTGCTACCGATAGGCATACGTTCCATTTTACCTAAAAAGGTAAGATGGACCATAACTAAACTATGTTATTTCTTTAGAGCCATTTGTAGCAAAGTGATTGACACTGGAAAATTGCAAGCACTAGAAAGAGAAATTATTGTAACTTTGTGTGAGCTTGAAATGTTTTTCCCACCTTCTTTCTTTGACATAATGGTTCATCTTACCATTCATTTAGTTAAAGAGACACAATATTGTGGGCCAGCATATATGAGATGGATGTACCCAATGGAGCGTTATATGAAGATATTGAAGGGTTATGTGAAAAATCGAAGTCGACCAGAAGGATGTATAGTGGAACGATATATACTTGAAGAAGCTATTGAGTTCTGTACTGATTACCTCTCTAATGTTGACTCAATAAGACTTCCAAAGTCTCGACACTTAGCAAGAACCTCAGGAGAGGGGATTACTGGAAAGACTATAATGACCATATCGAGGAAAGATTGGGAACAAGCTCAATTGTATATTCTACACAATGACGAAGAAGTTGAACCATATATTGAGAGACACAAAGCCATGCTAAAAAGATTAAATCCAACTAGGACTGACAGTTGGATAAGTAGAGAACACAATGCAACTTTTATACAATGGCTAAAAAGCCACATTTATGCAGAGTTAAATGTGAACTCCTCTAATATTTCTGACAGATTGAGATGGTTAGCAACTGGTCCAACTTTTCAAGTCTTCTCTTACAGTGCTTATATGATTAATGGGTATACATTTTGTACTAAAGAACGAGATAATCAAAGCACTATGCAAAATAGTGGTGTCACTTTGGTGGCTGAATCTATGCATATCTCAAGTGCTAAGGATAGAAGTCCTATATATGCAAATATGTCGTATTTTGGGGTAATTGAACACATATGGGAGTTGGATTACAAAACATTTCAAATTCCCATATTTGGTTGCAAGTGGGTTGATAACAATAACGGAGTTCGACAAGATGAGGCAGGGTTTATGCTTGTGAATTTTAATAAAGTGGGGTACAAGGATGAGCCATTTATTTTAGCATCACAAGCGCAACAAATATTTTATGTCACTGATCCTGTTGATGTCAATTGGTCAATTGTTTTATTATCCAATAAAATAAATGAGCATCACAATGAAGATATAGAGGACGAAAATACAAATATTGAGGATGATCCTTTATATGACATATCATATGATGATGATCCAATAACAGATGATATCTTGTATAGGAGAGATGACCATGAGGAAGGGATTTGGATAAATCCATCATTTTGTATCAATAAGAAACCTAATCATTTAAAGTTGACTACAAAAAAGAAAAGGTTGGTTTACACGTGTTTTTTTCTTTCGTATGTTACATTTATAACTTTATATTTTTATGTCTTTCCCTTTTTACCGATGCTAACCTTTTTTTTAATCTCTTTTGTTATAGGTAAATGACATCTCATAGTGAAGATAATAATCTTCCTCTTGAGGAAGCAAAATGGAAGAAAGGTGTTGTGATTATGAAGAAAATTATTCGAGCTAGAAGTGAAGGAAGAAAATTAGATGTAATGTATCTATTTGATCCTTTAATATCTTTTACTTTCCAGAAAAATAATATGTGCTTATTCATGATATTAGGTTTCATGGAATGCAAGAGGTCAACCAATTGAACCTGGTGGCACAAACTTCATTAGTTATCTTGGATCCATTGTCCGTTCTAATGTTCCTATAACATGTGATAATTGGAAAGACTTGGCTTTGAGTTCCTATAAGGACATTATTTGGAATGATATACAAGTAAAATATATTATCCTTACTTATTTTAAAGTATGTGTTATGGTTGCCCAAACTTCTTTATGCTAATTTTTTTTCTTTTACAGTTAACTTTTAATGTTGATACATGTCGTAAGAATTATGTATTAAAGGAGGCAGGTAAGTTGCTTAGGACTTTTAGAACTAACTTGGCCAACACTTATCTAAAGGATGAGAATGGAAATTACATAGAGAATCCTCCTACTGAGCCTCCTGAGAAGTATGCATCAATGATTAGTGAGGATGTTTGGAAAGACTTTGTTGTAAAACGTATGGATACAAGTTTCGAGGTAATCTATAATATTCAAATGCAATGTATTTATCCTTTGATTCATGTAGATAAGATTACATTTACAATCTTTCTATATAGGAAAAGATCTTAAAAAATAAGGAAAGAGCATCACACTCTAAGTACCCTTATAGAGGTTCACGTAACGGGTATGCACGCCAAGAACAAGAAATGGTAAGTTAATATATCAATAAATAAACAATACATAACTTGCTAATATGATTTGTAACTAGGTTGATTATATTTCCCAAAACTTAAATAAAGGAATTGGGGTCAAATGTTAGTAATATTCCCCGTCAAGAATTATGGAAGCATGCTCGTGTGAATAAGGCTGGGGAAATTGAAAATGAAGATATTCAGCAAGTTTGGAACAAATGTGTAAGTAATATCTTTTCATATTATATTTGTCTGTGTGTGATATGAGAATAAGTGTGATATGTTTGATTATTGTTTATTGTAGGTAATATTGTCACAAACTATACAATCAGAAGAGATGAAGTAATGCTCGCTCAGACATCCTTGCTCAAGCTTTATGTGTCCCAGAGTATCTAGGTCGTGTTAGGGCAACAGGATTTGGAGTCAGACACAAAGATTATTTCCCGCCCAAAAAGCGTTATACACAACAAGACCATCATGCATTGACTACTCAAATGAAAGACATGGCTGAAAGAATGGCATGGATGTAGAATGAGATTAATTCACTTCGAAAGAAGGACATATCTAATAACATAGAAGAACCTGATATTGGTGTCAATAGTGGCCAAGGGAGTTGCACAATTTCATCAAATAGTTTTCCCGAGGTAACTAACTTTTCTACATTAGCGTAATTTGCTTACGTTAAATTTGTAATAGCTCTCTACATTTGGTCACTTTAAACATTATATCTTATAATTATATTTTATAATGTAGGGGGTCTCAAGTTGTAAATTGTTTGTATCATCACCATTACTTTGCTTGGTTGCCC
>Ga0214544_1010697_pt1 | contig 13284 bp, 11 predicted proteins | sample CNSS3metaG_FD_160074 | JGI IMG/M metagenome (GOLD analysis project Ga0214544, IMG submission 160074) | Root nodule microbial communities from cowpea collected in UCLA plant growth center, Los Angeles, California, USA - CNSS3 | ecosystem: Host-associated > Plants > Roots > Nodule | place: USA...
AAAGCAAGATGGACATCACCATTCTTCCTTCTCTTCCAAGGCTCAAAAGGAAGACCCAATGCGCAAGCATGAGAGGAAGAATGGTCTAGAAAAGAGGGATGGCCTAACCAAAGCTAGGGGTAATACCTTTAGAAAGGATGGAACAAGAGCTCATAAAAGGGAGGTGCAAATCCTCCCCCACATCAAGTCAAGCTCCATCTACAAAGGCTTAAAGAATTTGTGGTCAAATTCTCTCCAAGGAAGGGAGGATGATGAAGGATTGACCCCAACCAAGGATGGAGGCACATGCTTAAGAAGACTAAGCATGTTTAGAAAGGAAGTTCATTAATCCTTCATCCCTTTCATTTGTGTTTGTTATTTTTTATTCCCTAAATTGACTTAGTTGAATCAACTTTAGTTGACTTGTTGACCTTTGACTAGGTTTGACTTGTTGACTATAGTTGACTTGACTTAAGCCAACATGCTAATCTATGTTTATTTGCTTTGTAGGTTAATTAAGAGTAAGAAAGCAATGCTAGGTGGCGCATGGTGATTGGGGAGCATAAATGATGTGGATGAAAGAGTAAAGCAAAGGCATAAAGCATAAAGTAAAAGGCATAAAACAAGTGTACCTATGTACCTTCGGTCTCCTTTATTTTTAGCACACTTTGGCCACTTTTTGGAGACATATGAGACACATTCTTTGTCTCCTTTTGTGCTAAAACGAAATTAGCCTTGCACACACCATAGTTGGCTCTTTTGTCTCTCATTTTTGTAACCTTATTTGACCTAGTTTCTAGAAGCTAGGGTTAGGTTTTTGTAGAGACATCCTTAGGTATCTTTTATTTGCTTAGAGGCCCCTAAACTCTTCTATATAAGGGGTGGTCCTAGACATGTAAAAGGGTTAAACATTTTGAAGTAAAACACTCTTGTGTCTCAACCATTTGTGAGAGTTTCCTCCCTTGGAAGTGAATACTTTTAAGCCTTATCTTGCATAGCAAGTGGCGGCACACATCCACTCATCTTCAAGGATGTCATGGCTTCTAGCCTAGCCTTGTAGTGGCGTGCTTCTCACATTTTTATCATTTCTTTCCTTTCCATTTTATGTTTTCTTCTTCCTTTAATTGTTCTTGGTTTTCTATGGTTTATGTGCCTTCCATTTCCTTTTTGTTTTGAATCAATCCATCATCTTCTCCTATTGAACTCTTGGAAAGGAACCTTCACATCTAGATAGCTTGCTATCTTAATGTCCAGTGGGGATTTCCTTGAGTTTTCCTTAAACAACTCTTCACCATATTCAATAATCTTAAAAGGAAACAAGATAATCCTTCATCACTAAATACTCTACAATCACCATTTTATGAACACATGATAAGTAGTGTATGCTCAAGCTTTGTTGATATATTGATAATTGGAGATAGGATGGAGGGAAACATAAGAAGTGAAAAAATTGCACTCAGCCTGAATGTGGTAGCAAATTTGAATGAGCATATTCCAGGATGTGAGAAGAAGAACAAATAGCTAATATGCATCTCATTGTCTGTCCTCAAAAGTTGCAATGTGATGAATCCAATCAGGCCATTGGGAAAGGAAATTACAACCGGGACAAGAAAGTGATGAATTTCACTCCTATCCCTATGACTTATAGAGAGATATTACCAAATCTCCTCTGTAAAAACCTTATAGAGGTTTGTCCTACCAAGCCTGTACGACCTCCATACCCGAAGAATTATGACATAAATGCTAGATGTGATTATCACGGACGAGCGTCAGGACATTCAACAGAAGCATGTGAAGCTCTAAAGCGCAAGGTGCAATCCTTGATTGATTCAAGATGACTAACATTTGAAGGAGGACAACCCAATGTTGAAGAAAATCCTCTACTGGGGCACAAAAATTCCCTTACATGAAGACCTTCAGAGGTTTGTAAACATTGGCAATTTCATGTTTTTCATATTGTGATAGTGGTGTGATTTCTCTATCGTATTGTTATGACAATTATGTTTAGTTGCACTGTTCTCCTTCATGGATTTCAAGCATATGATATATCTTATCTCTCATCATGAACAAGTCCAAAAGGGTGTCACGAAAAAAAAAATAAAAGAAAGCAAGATGGTCACGTTTTAGTCATTTGTTTTCTTGCAAGTTGTCAAGTTCGTGATTTTCAAAACAAAATGATGAAAACAAAAAGAGGAGAATCACTACCATCACCATTAGGCTTCCATCTCCATCCTTCTCTCCATTCATTCAGAACCTTCATCGTACTCACACTCCCGTAAGGGAAACATTCATACACACCTCTGGGTACAAAAATCATCATCACCATCATGTATTATTCAACCATTAGTTAACCTTTGTTTCTCATCTTTATCATTCACCTGCATAAAAAAAAAATAGAGAACTGGAACCCCATTCCAGTGCCAAACATTCAAGTCTCATATTCCCCAATCAGCCACACCCAATCATAGTAGAGAGATGAACAAAGGAGTAGAAACCTTCGTCGACGACGATTCAAAGCTTTGAACGGAAGATGCACACTAATGGCAGTGGCCCTGGGGTTCGCGCGAGAGCAGTGCATGTCGTGCCTGAGAGGAGGGAGAGTGAAGGTCGCATGTCCCTAGGCTTTCGTCGTCAAGGTCCGTGGTGGATGTCGCTACCGCCAACGACGTCTTTGGATGGTTGCGGCGAGGTGACGATCTCTCAGGGTTAGCGTTGTGAAGCAAATTGAGGTGAATGGTGATAGGGTCTTGGTGTCAAGTAGGGATGACAATGTGGGCCGGGCCGGCCCATTTAGACTTGCCCGCATCAGGCCCGCCCCACATAGAATTCACGGGTTGAATTATATGGCCCGCCCCGCACAGTTATTGGCCCACAAGCCCGCGGGCTGGCGCGCACATGTTGAGACAATTTAAATTAAAAATAAAACAGATCCCTGCTTCAGCAAAATAACGTCAGTCACAATTTTGAACCCCCCATTTCAAAGGAAAACCCTGCTTGGTCCAACCAAATCCAACAAAACCCCATCCACAATTTCACTTGCATAATCACTGTCACAGCCAAATACATGAAATTAAAATTGAACAGAGTAATATGGACAGCGGAAACAAAACGTGAGAGAATGGCCCAACTGATTTGTCTTCGTCGACAGTATTCAGGGTTCGAGATGGCTAGCCATGATTCCGAGAGACGGGAAGGGAGGGATGTGACGGTGTTCGGCTGCGGCGGCGTTCTTTGAGCCCAGATGCGAGGGGATGGGTGGATGTGAGGGAAAGAAAGAGATGAGTCGAGGAAGGTAGTGGCGATGTAGTGGCGTCGCACCGGTGCGATGAAGGTTGTGGTGGTGGTGCGATGTGAGACGCGCAAGACATGAGAAGAGAAACAGGTGGAGTGCGATGGAGGCTTCGGTGCACTGGATCAACGGCGTGCAAGCGGTGGAGCAGCGGCGTGCGTCATGGTCATGGTGAACGTGAACTAGTGTAGAGAAGTGAAGTTGTAGGCAGCGGAGAGAAGACAACTGAATCAGTGAACGTGGGTGCTAGGTTTATTTCTAGGTTACTAAGTTAGGATTTACGGGCCAACGGGCAGCCTGCACGGGTCACGGGTCACTGCGGGCCTGTGGGTTCATTTTCTTGGTCCACTCTGCATTTTTTTTGCAGGTCAGCGGATCGGCTTGACGGATCAGATCCATATTACCATCTCTAAGAGAAATAAAAAGAGGGCTTGCCTCTTTTGGTTTTTTAGCAGTTAGGGTTTAGGTAAATTGGGTTTCACATGTCACATCTGACCATCATTTTGCACCTTACACCTCGTAGTTGTACCTTGCACCTTCCATTATTTCATTTTAGGCTAGAATACATTTTACTTTCTGCACCCCTTTGTTTTAATCTCTGCACCGCCATTTTTTTGTGTTGGATTTGTTTGTGTGTTTTTCTGTGCTTATTTATTTTTAATTGCAACCCACATTTCATTGCATACACACCTCTCATTAACTACTTCCTGCACCACCTTTTTTACTATCTTGCACACCTATTGTTTTTTTCATTTTTATTTTTATTTTTCTTTTTCTTTTTCTTTTTTGGTTTCATTCTATGTTTTGGACTATTATTTTAAACTTTAAAAACACTTTTCACACTTCCACCTCATTTCCTTTTAATAACTCACATTCTCTCACACTAAGCTTGTGTTTTCATAAAATTTAAAAATTATAAAAAACTACAAAAAAAATGCAAAAATTATAAAATGAAAAATATTTTCTTTTTTTTTCTTTTGGTGTTTGTCCAGCCGATTTGTCATGTGACATCTATTTTCAAGTAATTCAAAAATACAAAAAAATATAATATTTTCAAAATATAAAAAATACATTTTTAAACAACGATATCCTTAAGAACTATGTGATCCTTGATTCTCCACTACGAGATACGTATGAACAAGGCTAGCCCTTGTCAGGTTCACCTCTAACAAAAATCAAATCATTTTCCATATAGTTTTCCAAATTGTTTCTCCTTAAGAACTACGTAACCCTGATTTCTCATTTTGAATGAGAATACGTAGGACCAAGGTCTTTCCTTATCGAGCCCAAAAACCAAAAAAATATTTTTGTTTCTTTTATATATTTTTATCTTATTATTTTTTAGGAAAATTAACACTTTGAAAACCACATCAACTTGTGTGTTTAATTAAAAGTACCGCCCTCGGGCGAGTACGATAGGGTGCTAACACCTTCCCTACGTATAACGGACTCCCGGATCCAAAATATGGTTTTTTATAGACTCATCTTATCTTTATAGTTTTCCATAATTTTCCAGAAATAACTATGGTGGCGATTCCAAAATCTCTTTTTAAACTCGTTTTCTTATTAGCATTTTAACCTAGATAGATCCCTAAATAAGGCATCGGTTGAGCCTTTGGAACGAGTTCCTTCCTCACCCTCTTTATTTTATCTCTTTATGTCATCTATATAAGGGAATGAGGTACAAAGATATCAATATTTTTAGTATGGAGATTAGGGAATCTTTTGTCATACAAACAATAGATATGGTAGATATTGTTTACCTTATGTTGTCTTTCCCTTTCCAACTTCAGTTGTTCTATGAAGTTCATATTTTGTGCCACCTACAGACAAATGATTCACATTTGGTTGTATTTTGAACAATCATTCATTTTTTTCTCAAATGAAAGATATGGCTCAAAATAAACTTGGAAAACCTAAAGAAACTACTTAGTAACAAAAATAAAGTAAAAGGAAAATAAATGGATGAAAGAGGCACTTGTTGGTCAAATTTAGCAAAATCAATTGCCCACATATCACTATGGCGCTTTAGGTCAATAGGCCTTGTTCTCTCTTTCACGGTACATTTTAACAAATGCTGCGAAAAGTGGCAAAGCCCATTAATTCATTGTAATTAAGAAGTATACATTGTAACAAGTAACATAAACAAAGTAATTGAATGAAAAGATGACCTTAACTCAAGTTATTATGTTGTCCATGGAAGACCTTATTCAGTTGGTATCTTTATATTTTCTTCTTCAACCATCATTTGTGGTCTTTCTTCACCAATTTTTCTTCTTTCACCTTTCTCCTTAAACTGTTAAGTAAGATTTCATCAAATATAATAATAGTAAAAAATAAAAGAATGTAAAGCAAATGAATGAACCTAAAATGAACAATTAAATCAAATAAAAGTCGATCCATCATATTTTTGTTTGCGTTTTCTTTATGGATGCCTACAAAATTATAAATATGTACAAAATTAAGGTTGCGTACAATACTAATGGTTATTTTAATATAGTATTTTGTTATTTAATTTATTATTTTCTATGTTTTTTTCAACATCCTTTTATTTTATTTTGGAAATGAATTTCAATTACCAGATGAGATTAAGTATTTGACACACAAAACAGAAGAAAATTGTGAGTGTAGAGAGAAAGAGAAATATAGGGTTTTCATGGTAAAGACTAGTTTTGGTGTGTGATTTACCCTGTCATGAGGGATTGAACCTTGGAAAATTTGGATTAGTCGTGACATTTTATTTCGTGAGTTCATGGCATGTGCATGACTTTTAATATATGATTTAATGCATGAATATGGAATTGAGTCTATGAATCTTTTAATATGTATTGTTTGTTGATAAGTATATGTGAATTAATTTGAGTGTTAGTTGATGTATTACATTGTAGATTATGACTTCTAAATGGTAAATATTCAAAAGTTATTATTAGCTTACTCTTTCTTATTTTTTGGTTGGTTGTTGTGTTTTCTCTTGTGGTATGAGCCCTCTCAGTGTCATGGCAAGAGCATACGAGGCTGCAAGTGGCAATAATACTAGGTAGTTGAAGTTGGGTTGATGCGAAAGCCAAGATATAGTAAATATTATATATTGTGTAATGCTAGTCTCTTTTTTTATTAACATATTTAGGCTAACTTCTTATAAAGACTTGAACCTGTAGGATTGTAATTGGTTTTCATGTTATAATGAGTTTCTAAATACAATACAAAAATTAAAAGAAAACCACTTTTTATTAAAATTATTTCGTATACTATGTATATCATTAGTTAAAATTCATTATTAATAAAATTAAATTAAAAATAATAATATATAAAATAAATTATAAAAAGACTTTATTAATAATATAATAAATAAAACTTAAACATTTTGAATCAAATAAATTAATATAGAAAAACACAAAAAAAAAAAATCAATCCATACGCACATACTTCTCGAACTAGTTGAAAAAAAAATAAAAAAATATATGAATTTGGGAAAAAAAGAGAACATAACAAATTTCATATTCTTATTTTTTTAAGACAAAATTTAAGATTATGTAAATTTAAATAATCAAATGATTCTTATAAATTCTTACATTCTTAAAATTTGCATTTCTCTTAAAATTCTTATTCTAGTCATTATATTTTATTATAAAAATGACAATTTCTTCATAAAAACGAATTGTCTTCTAGAAATTCTTCATACAGTAACGCAATCAAGTTTTCAAACGTGAATAATACCCACTTTAAATAAAAATAGAATCAACAAACAAAGCAGGTGCACATGCAGTCATGGTGCACCAGGCATAGGTAATTTATTATGGTCAGATACAGCATCCTCAGAAATACCACATAAGGTCTGATAGTGTGCTAACAAACTAAATCATGTCCTTTTATCTGAACTACAAACAATGAATATTAGTGATGCGCCAGTAAAATGTATGTGGAAACGGTTATGAACCTTAGCAAACTTTTTTACGAATCTTAATATGTATGTATGATTATTTGGTTTTTTCAATTTACCTCATTCAAATTGAATACAGGCTAAAAAAATATATAGTATCATCTTGATAAGAACACGATAAGGACCACGCAGTTCAAAATTAGAAGATAACCATCAAATATTACACTGTTCAGCCCTGAAAGTTGTAACTACAAGCTTAAAAAAAAAATTCACGCTCAAATATTTCGGAACTCCTCTCCTGAATTATTTAGGTCTATATACTACTGACTCGTAGCAGTACCATACACTCTGAGTAAACAAATAAGTAAAGATTTTAGTCGCGATTCTACTATTTAATGAAAAGTTTATCATACTTTGTCTTGGTGTAAATATTGGACAGGAGTTAGAAGCACAAAAATAATTGAAATGTAAGATTAAATTTAGAAGTTAAGATCCAGGACATTACAGTGGTATTCTTGTATAGCTGGCAACTATAATCTTTGGATAAGTTTGTTCCATTCAATGTAAAAGAGCATGCTTAAAGGCAGTGCCGATCTGAATATTAATATTCAATAGTAACCATCCCTACCTTCAAAAGCAAGCTGGTAGGCGATCCTAGGCACCCAATAACTGCACAAAAATGGGCAGACCAACTATAACAAGAATTGTTATCACAAGGCATTTAAATCGAAATGTCGTAAAATGGGTTTTCCCAATCATCACAATCATTCATGCAGACTAACCCTTCGTTTTCAGCTTAATGCATGTACATATTTCAGTAATCTATTGTTATGCTTCAATACTGTACAATGACTGAGGTACTTTTTTCCAAGGATTCACATAAACGTGCCACATTTCACCGTGTAAATTTTTTCCAGTCTTCTCCCCTCCAATGCAATAGATGTTGTTATGCATATTTACCATACGGATTACACTCCCCGAGCATCTTTGCGACAAGAAATTTCATCTGCTTCCATTATCACCCCCACTATCCATCCGCTGCAAAGAACACACAAAAGGAGCATATCCAATATTTACATATGATAACTGAAATATCAATATCATAGTACATGGAAGAAGGAAAATCCAAAATTAACAACTCAACTTAGTGCTATAAATTCACACATCGATTTGCCAGATTGTTTTTAATTTCGCCCAAAGCAGGGCAAGCACATTATCCAGTGTTGCCTTGAACCTACCCAAGAGATGAGAATAATGATTTCTGTGGACTCTTTATTTTTTATTTCAGCGTTAAAATGTTTGAATATCCTGGATTTACAACTGATTAAATAAAAATATCATTCACTTGCCAATTTGCTTTGCATTTCATCCATGGCAGGAGGGTCATGACACCATGTACTATTTGCCATGAAGCCACCTTAGATGGGCCATAAACTCGGAAAGAGATCAACTCCTAAACATTTAACATTGAACAAACATTCATCAACCAGACAAACACAAACTAATCTAAGTTAAAAGTGCATAAGGAACAATAATTATTTGGAGTTAAACAGCCGTACGCCATACCAGACTAACTGTTACCTAACTTAACCCACCAACTTCTAATGGATATTTCTCGAAGACTTAAGACAGATATTATGATTTGATTCTGGTCACCATGTAGGCTGGTCAAGGCATTTTACCAGAAAAATCATTTACAACAATTGTGTTATCCATTAATGACCCCATCCGAAGCAAACGAAATTAAACCAGTGATCTTTAGAAAATAGAATTGACACCATAGAGTATAACTCACCATTCTTTTGCTTACGTAAGGCTGTATCTTGATTGCCATTTCAGACTCTGTTTCAACATTTAACTTCTGTAACTGTTTCTCCCTCTCAAACTCTTTTCTGGATTCTCTTCTGCTACCAGATTGCCATACTCTACCAAAATTAGGAAGCCAGTTGGCATCACACCCATTCCTTTTTGTCTCTCCCCTTTTTTCCTTCTCCATTTCAATCTTTCTCTTTTCAACCCAAGCTGCTCCCACCCGATTTGGATTCAACATTTTGGACTTCCCCAATTTGTTTGAATTAGAATGCATCTGAACTGCCTCAGTTGTGTGAATCCATGGTGGAGGTGCTTCAGAATAAACCTTTTTATCAGCACTTTCAGTAGGCACAGAAGAAATCTGAGTGATCAATTGTACACCTGAAAACGTAAAAGGATCATAGTAGAAAATGCATCATCATTCTACTTGACCACCTCAATCAACCTCTGTATGAGTAGTAAAATCTTAAAACTCTTTCTCATTCATGTTAGTCTTAAATATTTTGTACATACACGAAATCAGCAGCGCAGCTAACTGTACATATTCAGTAGGCACATACTTTTCATCTTTACAGTACTATAATGATGGAAGCAAAACAATATGTTCATAATTACAAATAGATACCCTCATGAATGCTTTCACCACTGACCATTCTACCATTGTCACGCCCCTGGTACATTGATACAAAATGCAATATTTTTCATCAATACCGACTTACGAATAAGGTTAGACAAGTACAACACTATCGAAGAATATGAAAAGTGTCAAAAGATAAATTAGAAATTAAAAGAAGGACAAATACGCAGTGTGCTAGGCCAACCATAATCCTGATCATCAAGACACGAAAACTAGAAGACTTAAAACTAGGCAAAAACCCAAACAAGTTCATCTTGCTCGCTAACCAACGAAGTTACCACCGAATGACTTTTGATAGTCTGAAACTCGAATAGTTAGATTTCTGATGACTTATTTGAAACAATTAAAGCTTAAAGACCAAACAAACCTGTTTATGACCGGAGTAACCATTACTCGACCATTGTATACCATCATGAGGGAGGGAATGGCTTCTCCTTTCAACTGAGACACAATAAAAGCACACCGAAAATATCAAACTAAAACCAAAAAGAATCGAATCTCACTAGATGCTAGTTGTAAAGAGTAAAAAAAAAAAAAATCAGTGGACAGGGAAACCATATACCCAAAAGATCTGGCAAAGCAAGAGGTTTTGCATCAAGGTACGCTTCCGGCGAGGTAGCAACATTAGCCATTCCAGAGAGTCCTGAACTAGATATCTGATACTCATTTGTATAGCTTTGTAAAGGCAAAACAGGATTTGAAGGATACGAATTCACAGAATGGGAATAAACATTTTTCTCAAAACTATCACTATTTCCACTGGTGAGTTGATTATGGATATGATCATCACTTGAAGGACCAACCACCGTTCTGCGACTTCCCTCACTCGCTTCATCCTTTCGCGCCTCGCACTTCCTCTCCCACTGAAGTCGCAAAAGGGAAATAAATATCAAGAAATCAACAATTATTTCTCAATTTCCCAAACATGCAAGCAAAGACAAAATAGAACAGACACAATTCGTGGATTACCTTAGTCACATCATCATCGGAAAACATAAACGCGTCCAATTGATCCGCGGCAGCGCCGTATTTCCAGAAGAAATGCCTCAAATTCTTCATGTGTTGGACACTAGCGAGGTGGCGAATCGCATTGGCGCTATCTCAAGAACAGATGGCATCCATTGAAAATATTCAGAGCTTGGTAATAGTGATTTGATTTGAATAAATAAAGTGGATAGATAATGTACCAGGCAAAGGAACTGGAGTGTTCGTGGACGTCTTGGTCGCAGAAGACACACCAGAAGCGATTGCGAGAAGCGAGTTGGGGATCGAGAGGGGTAGGGGCGTTGAGGAAGAAACGAACATCGGAGAGTTTTTTACGGAAGCGGGATAGGAAGGTAGAAAGGGATTTCTTGTGGTTAGGGAAGTACTTGTGGCGGAGACCTTGGTCGTGGTTTATGTTGCACGCTTTGCAGAACTCGAACTCGCTTTTCTGCTTCTGCTTCCCCATCTTCTTCTTTCCCTCTCTCTCCATTGCTCTATAGCACACATTTATATATATATATTTTACATTTTTTTCAGTTATATAATAATTATTAAACAATAAATAATACTTTTGTTAAACTTCACTAACATTCAGACGTTATTTATTCGGTAAACAATTTGTGAGTAATTAAAATTATTTATATAAATATATAATTCTTGGATAAATTTGATGGAATAAAAATTAGACTTTGTGAGAAGTCGTAATGGTTGTTAATGTCATAAAGTTGAACATTATTAGTGATAACACTTTTATAATTTTGTATGTGATTTTCAATAACTGCATTTGTATTGAATTGAATTGGTCATTTTATAAATCAAATTAGATATGTATTTGTGAAGAACAAACAAACACTTACCATAACTTGTTTCACATATTCCATTTATATTGTCAAAGTTTTTGGCTTTATTATCGACATCTGCAAATTATTTTTCCTAACTTGTGACAATAAATAAAACAACTTATTTAGATAGCAAATTTTGTTTAAGAAAAATAATTACTTACTCAAATCCAACTCAATTAATGGTTTTCTCTGTAGAATCTTTTTCTTAAATCTGCCAAAAAAATATAAAACCTATATTTTTATGGATATTGAGGTTCACTTTTTAGGTGTATTGAAAGTGAAATAACATTGTATACATATATAAAACTTGATATGTTGCTATATTGACCATCATTGTGTGTATATTGTAAAATAAACATCTACTTAAAAGATAGGATAAATGTTGCATAATAGCATATTTAAAGAATACCAATTCATCATTGGCATTGTGTCATTTCAATAACACCATGAGAACCATTAGTATAACTTATAATAAAACATTTCAGATATATTTTAATAATTATTTATGGTATGTATAATCAATGTTCAATACTACAACCTGCATCTCAAGAAGCTCATCATTGTCACTCTGTAATTTTAAGAAGTTTATGAGCATTATTACTACAAATACGTTTGATTTTAATTAATTTAAGTAAATAACGTAACAATTTAAATAATGTACTCTACAGAAATTATATGACATGAACAAAATAAAACCACTTCAAATATCCATTATAATATAGTACATAGATTAGAAGTTGGAATTCAAAAGTACACATATTAAAAGAAATTTAAATTATATAGGACTTTTACTAGATATTAGAAGAAGATTGGTTAGAGAAGAAGATTTGTAATAGAAGAGGATTGGTAAGAGAGAAGAAGATTAGGCAGATAGAAGAAGATCAATAATGAATAAGTACTAAATTGATAAACATATTAGGAGTATATATAATATAAATACAGGACGATAAAGATAGGTATTCCAACCGTCAAAATTGTTTCTCATGATGGTTCAAATTTAATGCATGTCATTGGAAACTAAATAATTTCATTATATAAACAAAAAATTGATATAAAAAATAAATATTACAGCATATATAAATAAATAAATAGTTATTCCAAAAGTTAGTCCTCTACTAAATCATGATGATTCGAATTAATTGCGTGTACTTGCCAAGAAAATAATTAAATTCAATACTATATATAAAATAATTTCATATTATAAAATAATTATATAGGATAATATATATTGATAATATTGAAAAATAAAACTTTGAAGAGTCAATAATATTAATGAACTATGTTAATTAGAAAAATGAATGAAGTTTTATAAAATGTAAACCATTTCGCACATAACTATTAAATCAACAAATTAGACCTTTTTTTCTATTTTTCAATGAGTTCATTGAACCATTTCGCATAAAATCTTCATGGATGTCCCTACCTCCATTAGTTAATGAATCTCACACAAAGAAAATTGATCCAACAGGTAAATAAGATAGACAAAATGAGTTAGATATTGCATATGATAGAAGAAGACAAAATCGGACAGAAGAACAAAAGCATTGAACTTTTTTTGCCTTCTTAAATCAATTAAGGAATCTCAACAAAAAAGATTGGTTCAACATAAGAATGTAAGAATAAGAATAATAAAAACAAAATTGAGAAAAAAAGAACAAAAATGAATCTCAACGAAAAAGATAAGTTCTTACCTTTCTGGTGTTTTAAACCGTATTCATTAAATTTGAGAGCAAAATGTTAGGAACAAGGCAATAAAGGAAAGAATAAAGGAGAGAAAAATAGACACAGAGAATTTAACGTGGTTCGGCGTACAATGTGTATGCCTACGTCCACGACTACACTAGGAAGTATTTGTATTTCT
>Ga0214544_1010698_pt1 | contig 13283 bp, 4 predicted proteins | sample CNSS3metaG_FD_160074 | JGI IMG/M metagenome (GOLD analysis project Ga0214544, IMG submission 160074) | Root nodule microbial communities from cowpea collected in UCLA plant growth center, Los Angeles, California, USA - CNSS3 | ecosystem: Host-associated > Plants > Roots > Nodule | place: USA...
AAAAGGAGATAAGTAAATAATTTTATAAAAACTTGTAAAAGTAACCGTTAATTTTTAAAAATTTAATAAATAATTAAATTATAAAGGGTAAAGTTGGAATTATGAAATGTGGACACAAAAGAGGGAAACCCCTTTATATATAGTTATAGATATACATATAAAAAAAAATACAGAAGTGATAATATTAATAAACTTTCCAAAAAAACATAAAATTATTTTGTCTAACATGTTTTCCTCCCCCCCATCCCAATGTTTGCACACAGTATTTCATGAACTTTTCCCCCCTTCATCATGTTTCATTATAACAATATCTTCATTTTCTGTCTCTCTCTCTCTCTCTGATGTGTTTGTACTTTTTGGTTTACATCAATATCATCTTCATATGCTTACCTAATTTTAGTCCCTTGCTTCTGTAGTCGTGGGACATTATAACTATTACCTGATGTAATTAAAGTATATTCTCTCAAATTATATATATTGGAGCATGGTTACCCCACCCATCCACAAAGTCGAAGATCATATAAATTCTCCAAAAAAAATTAATTAAAAAAATTCGGATAAACTAAAAATAAAATTAAACATATATATTTTTATGAATTGAAGAACCGAGAAGAAGAAAGATGGTGTGTGGAAATTGTGAATACAAGATTCTCCGATGATGAAGATGGAAGGAGGGAACAAAAGTTCGATGATGTTTGTTTATTTTACGGAGTGAATGAATGATGATGCAATGGGATCACAGCCGTCCATTCTCCCATCGTGGTCCCACACTTCTCCAATTGTCCGTACAATTGTTATGATCAAACCATGTTGTCTAGCTGTCCTACTCTAATCACCTTTCCTATTTAGGCAGGGACAAACACTTCTTTCTCATCATCAAACACAAACCCACATTTTTCACTTTCTCTTTCTCAAATTCTCCACCTTTTAATCATGCATGCCATCAACTTTAACACAACACTTTCCCATGAGAACGACACCATCCACACTCTATAATCAGCGTTCTTCTGTACAAATTTTCGACAAAACTATCAAAATAATTACACTGCCTTTATAAATACTATTGTCACTTCAATATCAAACTTAAACAAATAAATTAAGATGATGTGGATTCAGCTTTCTATTTCTCTATATTGCAAATTGAATGTATTTTATTTTAAATAAATGCTTTTACAAAAGTATAGTGAGATTAAATAAAGTTCTAAAGTAAAATTCGAAGCTAGGTGCCTAATATCCTCCACTAGATCGACCTAGTGAATATTAAGATGTGATAAAACATCGAAAGGTTAGCATCGAATAACTAATTAAGTTAACATGCAATGCACCAAGTTTGTATAGAACCAAGGCGCGTAAAAAATGAAAAAATATAATTCGAGTACATTACACTATTAAAAAATGTTTTGATCCATTTTTTATTCATTTTTAACTTACATTACACTATTAAAAAATTAAAAATAAATAATTTAAAATAATAAATAAAAAAATAAATTAAAATATCATTTTCCTAAATATAATTATTTATATAAATACCATACTATTAAAAATAAGAAAATAATTACTGAATAGGATCTAGAAAAGAAAAGAAAAGAAATGAAAGAAAAGAAAAATAGAATTAAAATTGTTATGATGTGACATGAGCAGTTGGAGTGACGTGAGAGAGGTTACGAGGGAGATGTTGGTTTTTGTGAATTTGCAATAGTTTGTGGTTTGGTTGATTCTTCTGCGTTTTTTTTATATATATATATATATATATATATATATATTATATATATATATATATATATATATCGCGGCTACGTCAATGTGCATGGCAGCAGGGAGAAAGAGAGAACGTGGCCTACACTCACATACGCTGCTGCAAAATCTGCTCCCACCAACGTCTGAACCAAGCAATCAGTTCTCACAGTGATTCAGTCACTACAACTTTTTCACTTCCTTTCTTTTCTTTTTTTTCGAATCTCAATCACTCACTATGTAACACTTCCTTTCTTTCTATTACACTATATTCCTTCTATTTCATTATTACATGTATAACAAAAATTCATTAATACTGTCTTATAAAAAAAAACATAATAGTCTCTCCTGAAGACAAAATGAAGGTGGCACCTCCACCAAATCTAATAACGATTGTAACACTCTTGTCTATTTTCAGATCTGTTGACAAAATGAAACAAGACTAACAAATTATTCATCTAACACGTGAAAAATAAAAATAAAAGAGAAAAAAAGTGATAAAAACTGTTGCGAGTTGTATAATTGTTTTGTGACGGAGGTCAGGTAGGTCAAGTCATAATTCAAGTAGGATTCTTGGTGCTGAGAGAGAGATTGTTGCATGTGTCATCAATTGTCTCGTAACGGAGACCAAGTGGGCTGAACCGTAATCGAATCGTGACACTTGGACTGTTATGCTCATAAATAAAAAAAGTTATGTTCTAACTAATGACTATAACTTTTAACTGGTAGTAAACGTTCAACCCTAACATTTGATATCATAACTAAAATCACGAGTTTGATGGACAATTAAGAGTGAATAACTGTATAAAAAGTATATTTGTGTTTTTTTAGAAGAAGAAAAAAGGTTGAAAGGTGCATGATTATTGTTGGGGTGGTGGTGGTGAGTGAGAGGAATGAGTGAAGAAGATTAGAAAGGGTTCGAAGTTTGAGGCATGTGATGAGGGAAGAGTGGTGAAGAGAGAAGTCAAATATTAGGTACGTAGTCTATTCCATGTAAATGCCTTCAGCAGCCACGATTCCCGATTCTGGCCCCCCAACCCCAATTCTCTACCATTTCTCAAACTTATTATTCTTCTCCTTTCACACAGATAAGACAAATCACAACAACTACCATACTACATACACCAAAATTACTTCCATCAAGAATAAATAAACAATGTGTACACATTATTTAATTTCGTAAAAATATTAATTATTTAGTGTTCTATTAACATTAAAAAAACGAATGATGCTCGACATTCATAAAGTTAAAAACATTTACTTCACAACTTAAAAAAATATTTAATTTTATACATCATTGAGAAATTTGTATATTACTCACTAATAATTATAATTTAAGTTTATCAACACTCACTAATAAATTTGTGTTGGTAATTATCGACACCATACAAAAAATTATTAAGTAATAACTAATTTTATAACTAAAAATAAATAGTCATTATAATGATTAATTTAGATACTAATTTATAAAAAAGTTATTAGTAATTAAAATAATTTCAAAAATTTATAATAGGTTTCTAAATTAATAACTAAAATAGTTTTTATTACACTAACATTAATCACTCAAGTTTTCACTACTAAATAAATTGGTCTTTGGATTCATCTTTAATTAAAAAATTAGTTTTTAAATATATTTTTTATCACTAAAATTAATTATTATTTAAGAGTTTCTCGTAATCAACATATTCTAATTTTTGACTAAATAGGCAATTGGGTATTCTTTCTCTTCTTCTTTTTTTCTTTTTACTTCGTATTCTTCTTCACCTCCTCGTTATAGGATTATCTTATTGCATCCACCAATGTAACCTCTTATCATCTTCCTCGTTCCTGTTCTCTTTCTCATCCCCCTCCCCTCAAATTTAACAACAAATTTGTCACAAAAAATGTGTCAATAACTATAATTAAAAGTTACCAATAAAAATATCCATTAATAATATAAATTATAATTTAATGACAGATTTGTTACTTTGTATATAAAAGTATATGTTAATAAATTAAGTTATAAATTAATCGTAAAAATCCTTGATAAATTTGAATTTATCCCGACATGTTTTTGTTGTTGTTAATAATAATCTACGAGTAATTATAAATATTATTGTAAAGTGATATTGTTATTATATTTTATAATAGTTACTAGCTTGGCGTGATTTTTTAAGTGGTTGAAAAAAAATTGCTTGTCGATCCAATTTCACGTCCCAACTTTCAATTCTCTCTGATATTTGAAATTAGATGAATAGAAAAAACTGAAATTATAATGGAATATGTTATTGACAATACATAATTGATTTTTATGAACTTTAAATTCATTTAAATAAATATTTTAGTTTTGAAAAGCCTCTGAAAGTCTCACTTTCACATGGTTAAAGATTGGGTATGCTTGTATATAAAACTAACTTGACTTGTGAAGGATCCTACAAGTCAATATGTCAATATTGAACTAGATGCTGATTTATATATACACTTAATATTGTCTTTTGAAATTCCTAAATTATAAATTAAATGAAAATTCTTTAAATTTATTGGTTACGTTTGAAATGTTATTAATAAAAAAAATCATAAAATTATGTTTTATATAGTTATAGATGATCAGAAAATTAATATTAATATTTATGTAATTAGCTAAAATTTTAAATTTTTAGTAGTGTTTTTATTAAATATTAACTTAGTTTTGGGATTACTGTGAATGTTAATGCAAGTGGTAGATATATGAGTATAAACATCATTATGGGGTTTTTAATTTATTTTACTAAATGGTATTTAAAACAAATATATATATATATATATATATATATATATATATAATAGTTTTTTGAATTTGACGTAACATTTTTAATATTTCTCGTAATTATGTTAAACATGTATGAAATAAAGAGATATTTAAATAACTCATAAATAAATAACTTTAATATATATATATATATATATATATATATATATATGTATATGTATGTATGTATGTATAAGCATTGTATTTTCTCATGATTGCATGCTGCAGCAAAGTAAAATGAATTGAACATGATAAGGTGAGGGAATCGGAAAAAGAAGATTCTCACCTAGACGCTGAAAACGACTTTACTATATAAACAAGAAAGACTAAAATAATGTTTTGATTAAATAATGTAATATTTTATCAATAATATTTTCGGAGATTTTTGGTTGTTGGAATTTTTTTTATTTTAATGAAGACTTTTATTAAATAATTTATACAAGATGAAATCTTCACAAAATTAGCTACTATTAATATCATAAATATTATTAAAATTCTTGTTATATCCTCATAATTAAAAATGCATTGTGAAGTACCAAGACCAGTTAAATTTTATTAAATATTTTTAAAAAATCATAAAAAGTTTGTGTATTAAATATTTTTAAAACATTTATATATTAATTTATTTTTTTCAAATTTTTATCTTCCAAATTGACTTCTTTTCTGCAATTGTCTCATTAGAAATTCTATTTATTGTGACTTGTCCATCAAACTCATAACCTTGATTCCTTAGTTAAAGCGTAACTCTTAACTGTCTAGATGTTACGATTCAATTTCTAAAAAGCATGGAAAATCGATTTCTCATACAACAAAAATCTAGATTTGTACTTGGTTAAGGATGAAAGTATGAAAATAGTGGAAATGGTGGCACCTTCATCTATACTAGCAGTTTCGATTTGAATGAAAATATCTAATTTATATAAACTGAGGTTACTTTGCCGTTTTGCAATCATTCAATTATTGTTATTTTTTTAATAAAAAGGTTCACTGATGGCATACCTACAATGTTGACAATTGAAAATCTAACAACTAAACAAAATGGTACAAAAATTAAGAAAAATAAAATTTCTTTTATCATGTCCTTCTTTCCGGTCTTTTTATTAAAAAGTGCAATGAGTGTTAATATAATAATAATAATAATAATAATAATAATAATAATAACAATAATAATAATAATAATATCTACATATTTCAAAGAAGATTTAACTATTTTAAAATTATAATTTTACATTCTGCATAAGAGTCGAGGATTACATCTCTTTTTACCATTTATAATATTTTTTAAAGAAAAAACCGTGACTGAAATACTCTTCAAAACACACATTACCTATGAATTTATAATAAATATAAATAATTTAAATTATATATTATTATTATTATGATCAAATTATTTAATCCATTATTGATATCCACGTATATCATTAAAAGTATTTATTTGATGATCATTACAGATTTTAGCTGCATACATTTGGAGAGAATAATTTTTTCCCCATTCCTTTCTGTTCCCTAAAAGTAAAAAAGAGTGCCATTCAAGTGCAGTGTATTTTGGAATTCTCCAGCAATTGAGTATTTAGCTCAATTATAAGTTGACTTCTCAGAACATCTTTATTTATGATGATAACTAAAGTTGATTAATATGGATACTTGTCTCATTTACAATATATAGATATTATTTTCAAGCATATAATTGTAAAATCACGAAGCAAGCACTGTTTTTTTAATTATTTACACTGATATATATTCTTACTAGATGTCACTCAACTGCTACAGTATTATAGACTCATTTTTTACCAGAAAAAAAAGAGTTAAAAGAACCTAACAAAAACACAGACACAAACACATGTTAGGTATTAACTGTAGAAACTCTTTACCAATGAGATTGATGAATAAACAGCAGGAGATGGTAAATACTTGATGAGAAGGATTTGGTTTAAAGAAATGAAGATGATGTTAGATAGAAAGGGAAGAGGAGGAGATTGAAGTGGAATGATTAAGAAAGGTGTGTTGGCTTTAAGCTATGTTATGGCAGCCTCCAGAAAGATGCTGCTGCTACTGCAACTGCTGCTAAAAAGCAAGTAAAAGTAGTGAAAAGGTTAAGTGTGAAGTACTGTGCATCCGTCACGATTCATCGTCTCATCCCCTGCCATTTGTCTCTCTCTCACTGCCTCAAACAATAATATTTTTGGTTTAGAATGAGAGAAGAGAATTTAACAGCAATTGTTTGTCTGTGTAGAAGATGAATAAGGAAAACCATTTGATGATGGTACTTTTATATCTCCTAGGTATGGAAGAAGTAAGAATGGGTCTAAGAGGAACCTATAATTTACACTTTCCCTACCAAGTACTTCAATCCTTACTATTTAAATCACCTTCTTTAATTACCTTCTCTTTCTCTTCCTCTCATGCTCTGACCCAGATGAGTCTAACTTTTAAGAGTTGCGGTAGACTCGGATCCTGTCCCCTCTTCTCAAATAATAATAATAAGTTACTAAAACAATCAACGTCCGTTTCGTCCTTCACAATTAATACTCATCTCTTATTACTACTGCACACTCTCTTTTTTCATCTTTTCTTCTCATTCTTTTTACGTCACATTACTTACTTTCTTCCTTCTCATTGTAAAAACACCTCATAACACTAACTATATTTTTATATAATATTTTTTCTACTAGGTAACGTGGCTGCCGTCAAATTTGTGAAAGATGAAATAGAGGGTGAAAAGGTAAATGAAAAAATAAATAAAAAGTGTTGCTTGTTGTGTGATAGAATAGAACCAAGTGAGTGAGACTCTTCTCTCATCCCTTCTGTGTCTTCTGTACACACTTCGTTTTCCTTTTCCTTTTCTCTCTCACTGTCTTTTCCTTATGGGTGACCCATATGGGTTGCCGGAGGATCTCCGGCGGTTTATACCACCCAGAACCCATATGAACCCTTCAAACACGCACCTACTTGAGCCACTGTGTCTTCACCATGGTCTCAGTGCGGTTGCTGCTGCTGCTACTACAATTCCACCGAACACCTATGACCCCAACATGGTTGGGGACGTTTTCTTCCCTCGTGCCTTCACTCACTTTGCTCATCATCATGACTATTCCTCTTCTTCTGGTGTCAACCCTACTAATGCTGCCACCGGTGCTGTCTCGGATCATGCATTCTGCAGCATGGAGAGTGCAGAGAAAGGGTGGTTTGGGTTTGATTCCGGGAACAACAGGTGGCCGAGACAGGAGACCCTTTCGCTTCTAGAGATCAGATCTCGTCTTGATTGCAAGTTCAGAGAGAATAATCAGAAAGCACCCTTGTGGAATGAGATTTCTAGGTATATGTATACACTAACTTCTGAAAAAAAGGAAGAAAACCACTGTTTTTGCTTTCTGTTTTGTTTTCAGACTCAGAACGAGTTGGGGAAATGCATAGTGAGGTTGAGGAGTGAGGAGTGAAGAAATATGTGGTTGTTCTTTCTGTCTTTTCCTTTTATCTTGCTGGTTTACAATTTTTTGGGGGGTGGGAGGCTAATTTCCTCTTTGCATTTGAAAATGACAGGCCATTACTTACAGATAACTGAGAGATCCATGTGGCTTTTGTTATCTATTTCTAGTTTTGTCCAAGAAATCCACTGACTCAATGTGTATACTTGCACTGGTTTTTCTGTGAGTAAGTAATTATGGGTGCAAGGATTTTCAGCACCCTGAAAGCCTGTCTTTGTTTTTAGTACTATTAGACCTAGCTAGCTACTTTGCTCAGCTAGTTAGGGCTATATATCGGAGTTTATTTCCTTGATTGATTGAACTCGGATAATTGTATTCTTGTTTCTGACATCTTTAATGAAGAGAGAATGTTTTCATTATTTTAATCCTTCACCACACATGGTCAAAGAAGATACAATACAATGATAATAAACATAATGGAGAAATCTTAAATCCTAAATCTTAAATGGATTTACAATTTTTAATGTGCATGCGTGTTTAGGATAATGGCTGAGGAATTTGGGTACCAAAGAAGTGGGAAGAAATGCAAAGAGAAGTTTGAGAATTTGTACAAATATTACAAGAAGACGAAGGAAGGTAAAGCCAGTAGACAAGATGGGAAGCACTACAGGTTCTTCAGGCAGCTCGAAGCAATATGCGGAGACCAAGCAAACACAAACCATGCCTCAACTTCAGATAAACCCCATCGTGGTGGTGGAAACAGTAACAACACTAACAACATTCAAACACCAACCTTCACAATCAACCAAGACAACAACGGCGATTCTAGTAACAACCCCAAGTGCTCAGAGAGCCTGAGCATCTCAAACTCGTCCGAATTCGAGACATCCTCGTCCGAAAACAACGAGGAGGATCTTTCCGCCATTGCATTCATGATGAGGCAGTCGAGGGAGAAGCAGAAAGCGTTGTCGGATGAAAGACACGGCGATGAGAGGAGGTTGAGAAAAAGCTGGAGAGCGAAAGTGGAGGAGATTGTGGATTCCCACATGAGGAAAATCATAGAGACCCAAGATGCTTGGATGGAGAGAATGCTGAGCGTTGTTGAACAAAGAGAGCAAGAGATGTCATCGAAGGAGGAAGAGAGGAAGAGGAAAGAGTCGATGTGGTTTGACCAACAGGTGCATGAGCTGTGGGCTAAAGAGAAAGCGTGGGTTGAAGCTAGAGATTCTGCATTGATAGAGGTTGTGAGGAAACACGTGGGGATCGAACTTGAAGCATTGCCTCTGGATGAAGCCATGGTTGAAGAAGCAGGAAACAAGAACAAGGGCCAGGGAAAGATTGAATTTCCGTCGGAGGGTGTGGATCAAAGAGGTAGCAGTAGGTGGACAGAGATGGAGATTTCGAATTTGATACAATTAAGGAGTGGTTTTGAGCAACGATTCAGAGAAAATGGGTACTTGGAGAATGGGCTTTGGGATGAAATATCAGGAAAACTGGGTTGTTTGGGGTTTGAAAGGAGTGGAAGTGAGTGCAAGCAAATATGGGATGAGATCAGCATCTCTCTGAGAAGAACAGTGGATGAGTGTGATGGTGGGAAAAGAAGGCCTTGGTATTTGGGACTTAAGGTGACGGATGATGATGATCTTTGACACATTCTTGTAATAACGCAGGCTTCATCAGAAAGGTTAAGTATATATCACACTTGCTTTTGAGTTCTGAGCGTTGTTAAAAGGAAAAAACTTTGGGAGAAACATCGTTGATTAGGATTAATTAGCAAGTTTGAATCATTCGCAAATCACCATGTGTTTAACTTTGTATTCAGTGTGTAAGCATTGACTTTGTTGATTATGATCAGTTTTATCCATGCATGCATCAATGCCAGAGTTTAGTTATTAATTATCTATTATGCATCTATGTAAGTTTGTAGAAGTAGAAATCTATAAGTATCTTCTGCGTTCATGTGATTGATTCTAAAAGAATGCAATACCAGTTTATGTGGAAATGTACCCTTGAAAATATGTTTATTACTGGATGCAATAACTGGGTATTTGGATTGGAGGTAGGCATTTATTATATCAACTCAAGCTTAACAAGATTACATACGATTCTCGTATTAATTTAAGGATTACTTCATATGTTTGTTATTTGTAGAAATGATTAACCTGGGATCACTATATATGTTGTTTTATAAATCTGACTAGTTTTTCTACATATATGTTTAAAATTCTCAATTTCAATAAATTAGTCTCATTCATTTACATCTCATATATATAGAGATTAATAATGACTATGATAGTTTGAATTATCTAATAACTTTTCTTCTTGTAAATATAATTTTTTTGGGTAAGAGATAACACATAGAAAATCAGGGATGAAAAAGGGAGATACATTTAAGGAGATATTTTCTATAAAGAAGAGAATAATGTGTTTTTTGAAGTGAATGCGTGTGCCAGAAGTAAGAGAAGGAAAAAAACATGTGGAATTAAAATAGGAAAACTATATTTTCACACTCATCATTTTTTCTTACTACACTTCCCAACTTCTTTTAAAAGCAAAATATTATATTTAACTAATAAAAATAAATATAAATAAAAAAAATTTAAAAATAATTTGTAAGGGTATTAAATGAAAGTGGAATAAAGAAAAAGTATCAACATAATATCCATTAAAATATGAGGGTATGCATGTTGTCTTACTCTGAACCTCATACGACAAATATACAACTAAAGGCTAAAACTTTTTCAATTTACTAAATTGCCCTTCTGATATTCTTTCTCATTTCGCTTCAAAACGTCATTACCAGTGTCTACAGTAACAGTTATACCATACCTGTTAATTTTTTATTTTTTGCAACTTTTACTTTGATAACAATTAAGAATTATTATCATCCTCCTCTTCTTCTTTTTTTTTTTCACTCCCTGAGTTGAGCATGTAAAGCCAACCAATAGGCTTATAAAATCTCGAAACTTTTGATCGGTTTAAAATAAATCGATAGTAGTTTTTCATCGCATTATTATATCTACATTAAAAACTACTATATGTGTGGATAATTAAGTTTATCAAACAGTAGAAGATGAAAAATAGAAAGAGAAAACAAGTGGGGAGGAATAGACATCTCAAATGTGAGCCGATCCGATTTATACGGGTCGGTTCATTATGAGTCGGATTGAAAATGAATAACTCTAACCCGACTCATTTTATGGTGAGTCAGAAATTTTGTAATCCAGCTCAACCAATCATAGGTTGGTAGATTAAGTGGGTTGTTTTACCAATTCACATAAAAAAATATTTATTTATTTATTTTTTTGTATTCAAATATTTAAATAAATTTTTAAGTAACTCATGAGATGACAATTATAGTAAAATTAATAACCAATGTCTTGATCATGCTCACCTTCAATATAGGATGAATTGTTTCTAATAAAGTATCCATATAGTCTAAGAAAACATAGTTAATATTACACGTTTTCTGTCATGCTATTCAACAAAATATAAATAAAAAAACTATACATTTTTGTCATGTTAATTTAGACAAAAATTAGTTATAAAACGACTGCTTGAGTAATTTACTATAAAGATTATAGTTAAAGATTAAAGTATAAACATATATAACTTGATAATCAAATTAATTCAAATTAATTAAGCATTCAAACTATTCATATATTATTGAGTAACATTTCTAGCATTTAAAAATATGAAATTGTGAACATATATAATAGGAGTAGTAAATAATTATTAAAAAATTATAAAAAAATGTTGATGGATTAAGTGGGCCAACCCACCTTCAACCCGACTCAAACCTGTTTAACCCGTGGGTTAAGTGAGCCGGGTTAAGTTCAACCCACTTTTGAAAAAAATAAATTTTTCTGAATTCAACCCAACTCAAACCCATGATGAGCCGGATTAGCTCACAAGTTAAAACTCATTTTACCATCTCTTATGAGAAACCACTACTGATTAATAGAGATAGAGAAAAGTTATAAGTAACCTTTAAAATCTTGGAAACGAATATTGTAAGGACAAGATAAGATTCTTATAAGCATATTTAGGAAAGAAGAATACTATGAAATACATTTTTTATAAACTAAATTTAGTTTTGAAAAATTATAAATTAACTTATATATAAATTATTTTTTATTTATGGAAAATAATTTTAATTATTCTCCATGTTTTTACCTAGAGAGGAAGGATGTTTATTTAAGCCAAGGCACTTTACTGGCTGATTCTCAACTTTATTATTTATGCTGTCTGCATTTTCCAGTAAAGAATGCCAATAATTTCAAAAAAAAAAAAATTATGGAAAAAACAAATCGTAAATGTAACTCTCTTTGTATGTGAATCCTAATTGGTTATCCTTCCTGTGAAACATAACTTAATAATCAGGAATGTTTCAGTTTTATTTTAAAAAAGAAAATATTTCGAATTATGTATTTTCAAATAAAAGAGAAAAAATAATTTTACATTGTATTTTATATTTTAATATCCTAAAAATTATATTTCAAATTATATATTATGTAATGTAAAATTTATATTTTTAATTGTAAAATCTGAAATACACAAAAGCTATACAAAAATTTATGGAAGTGCAAGAAAAATATTTGTGGAGGTGCAGAAAAAAAAGCTGGTAGTTACGTTATTAAAACTTTTTAAATATGGTCTCAATTCGGCAATTGTATATGGGCTTTTTTACTCTGCACCCGATGACTACTATCTGCACTATTATTACTTGTTGCACCATACCGCTGCTGCTATGGCAGCTACCACCTCCAAATACTTATTTGGAAAATCTTGTTTTGAAATGCATATCATATATTTGAAAAAGTTTTTTCTGAATTTTTTTTATTTATATTGCATTTTATATATATTTTAAAGAACTTGTTCGAATAGTTGTTTTCCAAGGATTATATTTTGAAAAATTTTAAAAAATAACTTGGTCTGGAATACTTTCAGAACAGGTAAAAGTATTGTTATGTTAATTACTGAAACATTGTTTGTTATGATATAAATGGCAACGAAGGAGTTGGAAAGCAGGTGGATTTCACAATAATTGTTGATAGTTAGTTTTTTGAAGTTATTTAGTTATTGATGCCAAGGAATTATTGTTTGTCTAATTGTTGACAGAGTTCATTATTTTATTTTATTTTCATGTTAACTCTAAATGAATGTTGTAGGGTTTAATGATCGTGTCTCACGACTTCACCTTTTTTTTAATGTGTATTTACACTATAGGAAACATTCATATCAAATTTAGTGTCTAAGAAGGATTTTCAATATTGGTTGTCTTTTATATATATATATATATATATATATATATATATATATATATATATATATATATATATATATATATATTTTTT
>Ga0214544_1010699_pt1 | contig 13282 bp, 10 predicted proteins | sample CNSS3metaG_FD_160074 | JGI IMG/M metagenome (GOLD analysis project Ga0214544, IMG submission 160074) | Root nodule microbial communities from cowpea collected in UCLA plant growth center, Los Angeles, California, USA - CNSS3 | ecosystem: Host-associated > Plants > Roots > Nodule | place: USA...
TTAATAAATTCATTTTTTATAGAATAATGTATATTATTATTTTTAATTAGAAATTCTATTTATTAGTTTTGGATTAGCAATAAAATCATTTTATAGTTAAAATCATAATTAATTAGCTTCAACTTAGTTATCATATTATGTTATATCTAATCTCTAACTAATTAGCTACAATTTAGCTACTATATTATGTTGTGTCTAATCTCTAACTAATTAGCTTCAATTTAGCTACCATATTATGTTGTGTTTAATCCCTAACTAATTAGCTACAACTTAGCTATAATATCTATGTTGTGTATAATCTCTAACTAATTAGTTACAACTTATTTTAGGTGGCCAATTATTTCACATGTGTTGTTGTGCGCATGTTTTAAATCTGATTGTTAAAGATGGTTGATGTATAATCTCTGATGTTATTGAAAAGATTAGAGAAAGTGTCATTTTTGGACAACAACACCTAAAAGAGAGGAGAAATTTATAGAGACATGTGGTCAAGTGAACATTCCATTTAAGAAAAAAATAGTTCTTGATTGCAAGACTAGGTTGAATTCTACATTTTTAATGCTTCAAGTTGCTACACAATACAAAGATGTGTTTCATAGATTGTCACAGCGAGATAATCAATACAAAGCTTTACCTAGTGAACATGATTGGATGATGACAAATGAGATTTGTCAAAGGTTGGAATTATTTTATGATGTGACACTTTTATTCTCTGGTACTTTGTATCCAACTGTGAATGTCGTTTTCCCAAAAATATGTGAAATTAAGTTGGATTTGATTGAATGGCTTTCTTGTCCTAATTCAATTATTCATGGAATGGCTGCAACCATGATTACTAAATTTGATAAGTATTAGGGTGTGATCAATGGGGTGATGGCTATAGGAATTGTATTAGATCCTAGGTACAAAATTGACTTGTTAGATTATTTTTTTCCTCAAATTTATGGAGAAAATTCTCATTATGAAATTGAGAGAGGTAAAATCTATTTGTCAAGATTTGGTAAAAGAGTATGCCATTAAAGTCAAGGGTAAAGAATTGGCTGCTTCATCTCAAAGTTCAAACCTAAATGTAGTGGATGTAGGTATTCTTGGAAGAAAAGAAAATTGGAGGTCAAATTTTGCAAAACATAAGATTGCAAAGAGAAGTGACACACCAAATTCCAAGTCAGAATTAGATTGTTATTTAGAAGAGGCAATACTTCCTGATTTAGATGCACAATTTGATATCTTAGTGTGGTGGAAAAGTAATAGGTTAAAATACGCAACCTTGCAAATGCTGGCGAGAGACATTCTAGCAATCCCTATCTCAACTGTTGCTTTTGAGTCTTCATTCAGTAATGGAGGTCGGATTCTTACCCCACATCGCAGTAGATTACTTCCAAATACTGTGAAGGCATTGATGTGTCTCCAAGACTGGTTATGGACTAACATGGAAGGTAATGAAATTAACACTTTTTCTTAGATATTTTAATTAAGTGATTGTTAGAAATTTTTAATGAACTTCTTATGTTTTCAGACTCTTCTAGATTAAAATTGGACAACATGAAACTTTATACAATGTTGCAAGATGTGGACATTGATGAAGTTAGTAATTTCTTTAATATTTCATTCAAAAATAAACTACAATATAAATTGTTAGTGATTTTTTATTTGTTTATTTTTCAGGAATCAATCGAAGGAAGTGGGCTTGTTGATCCAAGCACTAATTAAAGAATTTCTATTATGTTGAACGTCATTTTATATTTATTTTTATAATTATTTGGACTTGTATGAACTTTATTTGAACTTTATTTAAAATTTATGACAATGATGTATTTTATTTTATTTTATTTGAATTTATGATTAAATATTTATTTTTTAAAATATTTTTTTAAATACCCGCGGGTACTCGTGGATACCAGCGAATATGAAAAAATAGGCGGGTACCCGCATAACAGATACCCGACGGATATGGGTACGGGTACGGGGCTGATATTTATCCATCGGGTAGGGTACAGGGGAGCTACTACCTGTACCCTACCCACCCCGTTGACATCCCTAGGTATCTTCGTTTAAATTATTAAAATATGTCCGCTATAATACCCATCCCCGCCATATCTCTATCTTCGTTTAAATTATTAAAATATTCATAATTAATTAAGTAATCCTATATATATACTTTCTATTTTTTATTTCTTCTAATTATTTGGTTTGTCATGAAACTCATTCTCATTCGCATCTCTACTATATTTTTTATCTTATCATAACCTTTATGTAATTATGTTAAAATGATGTATGTCAATTAAAATTTTTTTTATGTCTCACATTTGAATATTTCTATTATTTTTTAATATTTTTATTTATTGTATATTTTTCTTTCACATGAGAATGTTTAATACTCTCAATTTAAGTGTTTAATAACATAAACCTTTTATTTACTAGGTAATATAAAAAAAATTCTTTACTTATTAATTTTTGTTTCATTTAAAGAACTCTTTTGTTTTGCTAAAACAATTTTTGTTATTTCTTAATCATTGAGTATATATGTTGATATTTGAAAAGTTTTCATAGATCTCTAAGGTATTTTTCATCTTATCACACCCTTAATTATATACATTTATTTTCCTTTGTACGATTTCTTTCAATAGTCTCTCAAATTGTTTCTAAGACACACATTTGTTAATTTTTTTAATTTTTTAATTTTTTGTTTATTTTCATCCTGTAGAATACTATTTCGATATAGTTTTTCTAATTATTTTTTATTTTCTAACTCATTATTACTCATACTATAATTTTTCTCTATAATTATATAAATAAATTTTATTTACTAGAGTATACAAATTTAATGTAATTGCCATGAATATTTTTTAATCACCATCCAACATATATTGGAGTTCAAAAATACAAGATCTATGTTAAAATTTTATTATTATGTTTATTATTTGTTCTTTGTGTCATTTTGATGAAGTCATGTATTATAACTTTTATTAGTGTATAAAAAAAAAAGATTCATTAGAATTTAAAAAATTGAAGTAAACAAACATTTAAAATATATTTTAATTTGAATATTTGTTTTTCTTTTATATTTTTTTAAAAATATTTTTAAATTTTATCAACTATGGTATTCTAATATAAAATTAAACAATTATAATTTATTTCAAAGTATTTGCTATCGAAGAAACAACCATCCTCCTTATACTGAATATTTGATAATATTATATTTCCTTTACCATATTTTTTTATTATTTTATAAAAATTAATATTGAAGTAGTAAGAAAACAGATACGTGTATGGGTATGAGATTATATGTAAGGCCCTATTATTCTTATACCTTAAACAAAAAGGGCTGCCCAAAAATCTGATGGGCCTAAGAGTTGGCCCAAAGTATAAAGCTGAACCCTAGTCTGCCCTAACAGTTCCACTTTCACTCTTTCAGAAAAATCAGTTGTCACCTTACTCCTCTCGCACAGGACGCTCTGCTAGGGTTTTGCTCTAGGTCTCCTTCGAGCTAACTCACACCAGTTCCTACTCTACATAAGTGCCTTTTTTTTGGGATTGTGTGGTTTCCATCGATCTTCTTCGTATTTGACAGTTAGGGTTTCGTAATAACCTGCCCCTTTGTTCCGTTTACCCTCTGTTTTCAACTCATTAGCTCGCTCCTAGAGCTGTAGTGCTTGCTATCGTGCCGCCAAGGCTTCTGTTAACCCTTCTTCTAGGTACGGGAAGTTAGGGTTTCGAGTTTGAGTTGTTTTTTATCTGTTTTTTAGCTTACTGAATGTTTGTATGGATAAATCATTGTTTGTGGTGCGTGGGATACCTTGTATGATTGGTGGGTTTGGAAAATACATCTGCTGCAGGTGAGTTCAGGGCGAGAACTAGTAATCTTGCCCAGGCGAGTCGAACTCGCCTAAGCGAGTCTGGCGGAGGTTCGCTCAGACCTTTTACGCGAGCTGTCGCCCAAACGGGTGGCCCTATTTTTGAGCGAGACACTGTCTCGCTCAGGCGAGGTGAGCTCGCCTAAGCGAGCTAGTGCGTTTGCTTCTGCCAGCGTTATCGAATTCTCGCCTAGGCGAAGGGGAACTCGCCTAAGCGAAAGCCCTTCTCGCCTGAGTGAGAGCCCTTCTCGCCTAAGCGAGACCCCTTGGCCCGAGCGACGAGTTTTGGCGAGGGTACGTGCTGGTTGGGTGTTTACTTCTCTACTCTTTTGTGCTTGGTGTGCAATTGATGGGGCTATTGTATAATGGCATGTGGGGTATATTTGAATGTGTGAGAGGGTGTATGAATTATGAATGACAAAGTTGAATAAATCCTTGGCATGAAATGAGCATGAAATGGTTGGTATTAAAGAGGCATGATAACGAGATGAGTTGGAAATCCTTTATGCATGGATGGTTTATGATGAGTTGCAATGAGTTGGACCTAGAACATGAAAGGCATTGGTCTTAAAGGTTGGTATAAAGAACGTATACATGCATGGTGAATGTTAATTAACTGTGTGATTATGTTTGGACGATGTCAGTGCGTAATTCCTTGGAGTCTCTGGGTGAGACTTTCAGGGTCGCGCTTCAGTGGTCAGGACGTAATTCCATGACCCCTGTTAGTGGGTGTCCGTGGTGGTGTCCCATCTGTATAACTAGGTAAGGATTCAAGGTAAGGTTGCATCCTGACACTCTAAGGAGTCAGTTAGTCTCACCTAGAGCGAACTGACTCCTGTGGTGAGAGTAGTAGGAGGCCTGAAATTCATTAAGGGCTAACCTTGTGGTGAGGGAAATTGATTCATTGTAACACTTTTAACACATAGCTCGGGGGTGAGCAGCTCAGGGGTGAACAGAGGTATCCACCACAAGTGCAAGCATCCGCTGAATCCGACCAGGTTATACGTATCCGGATGAGTCGAGTCGTGTCGTAGTGTATTGCCTGAAAAGTCATAACATGCTTGGTTGATTTGGGTGTATGATTTTGTGAAATTTATATCTGATTTGATGGATGAAATCTTTTGTGCTCTAGCTTACCCTACTTTCTTTGTTGTGTGATCTGCTGTGTGGTACTCTATTTGCGATGATCATCAACTTGTTGGTGTGAGCAGATGCGAGGAACACCCGTGGACAACAGGGGGTGGAGATTCCGCTGCATAGTCCGCGTGGACTGGTTTATAATTCCTTTATGAGTTCTTTAGGGCTATGACCCATGTATTTGTTCGTCCTTAGATTTATGTACCTTTGGTTAAACTCTTTATCTAGTTTTCTTTTGGGCATCGTGGTGTGTCATGGGTTGTAAGGAGTTGAGTTTAAAACTCTCGGACTACGCTTTTATGTTATCTTTCTTGTGATGCTTCCTTTAATTTCGTGTACTTAATTGGTGTTACATTATACCCATTATCCGGTGGGGATGAGGATGGAACAAAAGATTGATACCCGTTGGATTTGTATATGGGGATGAAAATGAATTATTTCTACAGAGATGGATATGAGATAGTGAAACTCATCCTCATCCTCGTCCCGTCCCATTACCATCCTTGTATATATTTGATTAAGTCATGTTATCACGTTCAAGAGAGTGAAATTTTTGAAAAAGAATGCAATAACAATCAAAATATTATGATAAAACATAAATTAAAGTTAAAATAATACAATAATTATTTGAAATTATTTATATCCACCTTAAATTATCAATTAATTATAATAATAAACAATATGCTAATGTAATTAAAAGTGAAGTATATATAAACACTTATAAAGTGGATTATTCGTAAAAGAAAAAAAAAACTATTGGGATAAAATTTTAAAAATAAGGGTTGATTAATTTGTTTAAGGATAATGATACATAATGAGATTTAATTGAAGTTAATTAAAAGCTTCCATATTTTCTATTACAAACTAGTAAGGGAAATATTCTAAATTGCTTTTTAATTTTTTTAGCGAGAATTTATTTTGTTTGCAGGAGATAAATAAAATTCTAATGAAAAACAATTTTATCTTCTTATGAGTTTAGTGTATACGATAAAAAAAAATCGGTAATAGCTATATTAAATGAAAACAAATCAAAACATTTTAGAAAATAAATTAGGTTTAGGATAAAACTTGCTCGGCCTTCCAATTTGACGACGAAGTGTGTGTTTGGATTAAAAAGATGATTTGATGAAGGGTGAATGAATAAATTTGAGAAGATCAAGAGGAAATTGTGGTGTTGTTTGGATTAAAAGAAAGATAGTGTGATATGAGTAGATTTGTAATAAAAATTTATCAAGATTTATGTATGATGTGATGAGTATGATATATTAAAAAATATTTTAATGAATAAAATTATATGATTACCATTTTACCTTTAAAGATAAAGATAATATAAATTTAAATATAAAAATAATATTAAAGTTGTTATTTATAATTAAAAAATAGTTAAATTTTAATATATTAGTTTTAAAATGAAAATTAAATATATTAATATTAATTGTAATATAAATAATAATAATATTATTAATATATATATATATATATATATATATATATATTACTATATATATAATTATACTATTTTATTATACATAAGCTTCTTCTTTTTTAAAAAATTTTCTTCATCAGCTAGCCAACCATCTAAATGCAAGTAACGGACATTTTCACTGGGATGCGTGATTTTAAATAACAACCAGAATAAATTAGTAACGTTACAGATGGTGTCCAGTGAATGAAGGGAAATCTCTTCAATATTGAGGGATCTGAATTCTTATCCATCTCACACGTACTCTCCCACAAACGCTTTTAAATCTATAGAAACAACCAATGCATAAATGTTGAGAAAAGCTTTCGTTTATCCGGGTTTGCTAAGCTAGTAAACCTGAGATTCTTTCTTAAATCACTAATTCTTTTTAAGAAAAAACAATGGTAATAGGACAGTTAGGATGGGATAAAATCAACTAGAAATTAAGGAGGTGTAATTAACATTCCAATAATGAGGAGATACCTCCCAATTTACCTAACTAATTATGACTGTAGCTTCCCCATTTGTAAATCTTGTTGGAACTAAACGGCCCAACTTAACAAAATAATTGCACTGACCACAATGTCCACTCCATAATCAGCATTAACTCACTTCATCCATTAATCAATTATTAATTATTCAAATACCCCGTACCTCTAATGGATTTATTTAATTAATGCTAATATTTTTGTCTTGCATCTATTATTATTATTATTATTATTATTATTATTATTATTGTATATTATAAATACCCACAATAGCATCTAGATTTCTTCCAAGTCCATCTCCCTGCACATTTTTATTCTAAAGAAAATCAACCACCACTTGCGACACTGTTTTCTGACACAGACACCATTCCTTCCGCGGCTTCACTTTACCACCAGAACCTCTCTCTCTCTCTGAAATGCCTCACGCGTTATAGATTAAAATAATGTGATCATCCTTTCTTTCTTTTCATCTCTTCCCACTAAAACATCCACCTTTAGTTTCCAACCTTTTTTTTGTCCCAAATCTCCATCTGGGTTATTAGTTTTCGTGTCTACCTTTGGTTTTCAACCTTCAACTCCATTCCATAATCAAAGTGTGTAAAAGGTGTTATTTCCTTTTTACTCTACTCATTGCTTCTAAGGCCTTTTATTCTGATTTGTTGGTTTCTTCGTGAGTGCTTCTGAAAAAAATTGGAACATGGTGCTTTTTGGGTACCCAGTTGAGCCTTTTTGGTTTGTTCAACCGACAAGTCAATATATGTTGTAGCACAAGTGTATGAGCTGCTCCTTGTAGTGCTTAGAGGGCATGGTCTTTTTGCTGACTGTGAGTAAATCTGCTACTTGTTATACTTGTTAGTTCAATATCTTTAGGGGAAGTAGAATGGGATCTGGCAGTGAGGTTCACTCAGTTGTGGAGTTCAGTCTGGATGCAAAGTGGCTTATAGATCCCAAGCAACTATTTGTTGGGCCAAAAATTGGGGAAGGTGCCCATGCCAAAGTGTACGAAGGAAAGTAAGTCAACGTTTATTTTTTGTAAAATTAATTTGGTTCTGTTTTGGATAGCACTAGATTTATGCACAATTTCGCATTCATTTTTTATATAATCTGTTTGTTTAGAAAAAAAATACATATGTTGCATCCACTATTGGATCGGAATAGAGAATTATTGGATGACTGTGTGCCGTCTTCTTGTTTGATTTTCTTATTTTTGTAGATATAAAAATCAGAATGTTGCTGTTAAGATTATTAATAAGGGTGAAACCCCAGAACAGATTTCTAGGAGAGAGGCTCGGTTTGGCAGAGAAATTGCAATGTTATCTAGAGTTCAACACAAAAATCTAGTTAAGGTGGGTCATCCCAGAATGAAAGCTTTTCTCTTTTCTGAAGTGTGCTTGTGTATACACTAATTGAGATTGGCGATAGATAGTTACAACATTAATCGGTGCTCGAATATATATGTATGTATATGTATATGTATATATGTATGTATGCATGTATTTTTAAGCTGGGCAAAGATAAGTCACACAATAACGTATACATTTGTCTGATGGCAGTTTATTGGGGCCTGCAAAGAACCAGTTATGGTTATTGTAACTGAACTTCTGTTAGGGGGAACATTGCGCAAATACCTTTGGGGTATCCGGCCAAACTGCTTGGATATGCGTGTGGCAGTTGCATTTGCTCTGGATATTGCGCGAGCAATGGAATGCTTACACTCTCATGGGATCATTCATCGTGACCTTAAACCTGGTATTTGTATAAGATTATCACTTGCTAGTGTTGTAAATTATAGTCAGTAGTTCATAATGGAATAGATTGGGACTGAGCTAGAGTTTTGTGGAATTTTACATCTTCCATCAGATAATGCTTGCTTGTTAATTGCTCAGGGTTGTTTATTTCGATCAAAGCTTAGCTTTCTATTTGTTAGGTAAACTTAACTGGAAGAAAATTTAATGAGTTGTTTTATGGGTAGTTAATTTGTTTAGGAGTTTTTTGGGTTTATTGTATTGGTTAATAGGTAATAATTGTGTCTTGATGACAGAGTTTAAGGCATGGAGATGAAAGGCCAAAATAAAGTCTATAAATTGTAATGTTTTGTTTACATAAAAAATACAAGTGAATAAGTTTATTCACATAAAGGTTTATTTGCTAACACTATTTGGTAGCATAGCATCTTTTGTTTTCTAGCCTGTATGGCCTGTACATTAGAGAAGAAATGCAAATCTTTGATATTGTTACCGATTGTTCTCTATATATGATAGTTCTACTTGAAGATTAAATCTATACTAGTTTTCATTAACAATGTTGTGATAAAAAGGTCTAAAATATATTTGTGCTTCCTTTTTTTAATTAAATTTCGTCTTTGTCTTTTAAATTTAAAAGGTTTACTTTTGGTCCTTTAACTCCCAAAATTCAGTTAATTTTCTTTTGGAACTAACTGTTTCCAATTTTATGACAATTTGAAACCTCTTTTTTGATTGATTCAAGATACGACTCCTTAAGTTAAGCTGCTTGGAAAGTAAATAGGACTGGAGGGCTTAGATTGTTTGGGAAGGCCCAAGGTTTGGAGGGTCTATGTTAGGAGGAGCAGAGAAGGAAAAATGAGGGTTGACGTGGTAGTAGGTGTAACGGAATTGACAAACGCATGAAGTGAAATATAGGCTATATGAGGAGTGTTATGGAGAGGGGGAAGGGGGAGAAAAATAATCGACATTTCTGTTATGGACAAAGGGTAATAGCTGCTCTGTGGGAGCCTAGGTCTGTGGCAGTATGATTTTGTTCCTTTTGTATTTGACGTTTCAATATTAAACAAAAATCATTTTCCAATTTCACGGTTTCATTGTTCTTTGTTTTGGTCTCTAACGTTTGGTCCGATCTACCAAATCTTGAGAGAAGGAGAGACGTGATTTTTATGGTGACAAAATCAGCAAATGCCACCCAAGAAGATGGAGGCCAAGGTTGCAGCACTTGAGACAAAGGTAGAAGGCCTCAAATTCATTCTACAAGTGATGCAGATCAAAGTAGAGGACAATTAGAAAAGGTTAATCGTCATAATTAGTAAGAACAAGGAGGATTCAAATGGTACAAGGTGGGACATTAGAGGAATTCAGACAGTCAAGAATGTGGAGTTGCCTATGCTTGACAATGATGACTTTGCCAGTTGGATTGTGCATGTAGAAGTGTATTTACTAGTGCAGGGGAACTTATCCATATGTTAAGGTGAGTCTGGCTCGGTTGTCCATGGACGGGTACACAATTCACTTCTTTCAATCACTTCTCAATGGTCGCATAGATCTCACATGGGAACATAAAATGGAACTATTGGAGTGATATGGACTTGAACAAATAAAATGGATAGAACACACTGTATTCAATTTACACTGTTTTGCTTTTTATTGATGGATATATATAGGATACAAAAAGAGGTGAGACACTTTCCAAAAATACGAACCCTAAAGTTTGATCCTGTCCTAGGTTCCCTTTTACATATCAAAGAATGCAAATCATAACATTTTCGCTATTAGTGCGAGGATTCTGCATAAATTGACTAAATTAGCACAAGATAAAAAGATCAAGTCTTGTTATAGTGAAATAAATGAGATTTCCCACCAGCCTTCTATATCTCCCTAAGAAATTGGTCTTATTAACTTCTGATTTAAGGCCATAGGATTATTTACGGGCTTGCAATTTGTCAAGTCTTTCTCTTCCAAAATATCAAGAGCATATTTTTGTGAAATGATGACACCTTTTAGATAGCCCAAATATTTTGTCTAAAAGTGGCTGAATAGATAATTTTCTATTGAGCAATTCTAGTGATATCATTTTCTATAATAAATATTGTACCCTATGTGTATTTTCTACACAGTGGAGATTAATTCTATACTTAGTTTTTACTATATTCAATACTATAGCTGCCATCCACCATCATCCTCTTCACCATGGAGTAACCACCAGAAGATAAAAGATAAGATATCTAAGATATCTAACATTTCCCCTCAATCTGGTGCATATAAATCATATGCATCAAGTTTATTACAAATATAATCAATTCACAATCCCTGTAAAGATTTACTGAAAATATTTGCTAATTGATCACTTGAGTTAACAAACTCAGTCTTGATGTCTCCAGATACAATCTTCTCTCGAATGAAATGACAGTCAATCTCATTATGTGTGGTCCTCTCATGAAAAATAGGATTAGAACTAATATGAAGAGCAACCTAATTGACACATATAAGTGTAATTTGCGTGACATCTCCAAATTGTAACTATCTAAGAAACTGCTTAAGCCAAACAAGTTTAGAAGTGGCTGAGGCCATAACTCTATATTCTTCTTCTGCACTAGATCTTTCCACAACACTTTGTTTCTTGCTCTTCCAAGAGATCTAGTTACTACGAATGAAGACACAATATCCGGAAGTAGATCTTCTATCAGAAGGAAATTCTTCCCAATCAACATCTGAATAGCAAACAATTCTTGTACGGTTATTGGAACCATAAAACAAACCTTTTTCAGAAGATTCTTTAATGTACTTTAATATACGAATGATGTACCTCCAATCCTAAAAAATGTGAGTTGTCCAAGATCTTTCATGCGAAATGTTTCATGTAGCTTAGCTTGCAAGTTAGTAATTAACCCATGATTAGTTCCTGTAATGATGAGATCATCCATATAAACCAAAATGAGAACTATACTGGTGGGAGATTTGTGAAAGAAGAGAAAATAATCATATTGACTTTGTATGAAGAAGAACTTTAGTAGCGTAGTACAAAACTTCTCAAACCAAGCCCGAGGAGCCTGTTTGGGGCCATATAAAGAATGTCGTAGTTTACAAACATCAATACAAGAAGGAGTCATACCAGAAGGAAGTCTGATGTAAATTTCTTCTTTGAGATCACCATGAAGAAAAACATTTTTCATGTCTATTTGATGCAGTGGCCAAGACTAAGAAGCAAAAAAAAGTAAGAATGGTCTGAATTGTAGTCATCTTGGCAATAGGAGAAAATGTCTCATCATAATTAATCTCGTACTCTTGTCTATTACCAAGAGCTACTAATCGAGCTTTATAACAATCCAATGAGCCATCAGAATGAAGCTTGATAGAGAACACCCATTTACTTCCAATAGGTTTGACCATAGGAGGACAAGACATATTGTTCCAAGTGTGATTTTCTTGAAGTGCCTGTAGCTCTTCTTGTATTGTCTTTTTCCAACATTCATGATCCATATAGCCTGTGTATAACTAAAAGGAATATAAATGGAAGACAAGATAGTTGATAAAGAGACAAGTGTAAAAAAACCGTACCAATCATGAGGTTTAGAGGATCGAGTGGACCTGTGAAGAGGTAGGACAAACATGATAAGATCTAGTGTAGGAGCAATGACAGGGTCAAGTGTTGGGGCAGAATCATGAAGGGCACCTGGAGGATGGTGACAATGTCTTTCATATAGAACACTAGGCTTGAATTGTTTTACAAGTTTAGAAGAATCTGAAAAATTGGGGCATAAGAGATAAAGATGAAGATGATGGTGCAACATATGATGGAAAGAAATACTGTGTTTCAAAGAAAACCACATTCCTTGAAACTCTAATATGAGGAGACTAAGGATGATAACATACATACCCTTTTTTAGTTTCCTTTGCTTTGATTATCGTTATTACTGTTATTTGTGTTTAAAAGCGCGTGTTTGCTGTTATTGGGCTGCCATTGTTTTTTTTTTTCCTTTGCTTTGCTGTTCTGTGCTCGTCCACCATGAACCATGGCTGCCCTGTTTTGTTCCGCCTGGCAGTGGCCATTTTGGCCTGTTTTACCGCTAGGCGGTGGCGCCTCGCCACTGGTTCAAGACTTCTGGCGCCTGGCAGCACTTGTGAAGGGGCCAGGCGGTGGCCCCTTTTTTTGGCTCCTTCTTTGATTTTCAATTGATTGCTGCTTGGGTTGTGACGCACCAATCATGCAATAGTTTTTGCACTTGATTGACTCGATATTTTTGTTGTTCTAGCTTAGTTTTTATATGCAATTAACTCTTTTTGATTGAATCTCTCATTCCAATGCTAAAATTAAATTGCCTCTTTGTACCGAATGCTTATTTTGCAAATGGCATCCTCCTCCAACCCCAAGAGGATAAAGATTGCCATTGGCAACCCCACAAAAGGGCAGAAATGCAAGGAGAGAATTTACTCTCACTACTTCCTCACAAAAGACAATGAAGACTGCTTCCAAGTGGTCATGCAGAGAAAAGTTGTGGCAGAGAGGAAAGTTATTCTAAAGCCCGAGGAAGTCAATGAATTCCAGCTGGAGTTAATCAGACGCGGTTGGGAAAGGCTGGGTAGCTACCCTAG
>Ga0214544_1010701_pt1 | contig 13281 bp, 6 predicted proteins | sample CNSS3metaG_FD_160074 | JGI IMG/M metagenome (GOLD analysis project Ga0214544, IMG submission 160074) | Root nodule microbial communities from cowpea collected in UCLA plant growth center, Los Angeles, California, USA - CNSS3 | ecosystem: Host-associated > Plants > Roots > Nodule | place: USA...
AACAAAACTCCTTTGTTATCTGCATTGCAGAAATTGTATAGTGCACTAATGATGCTTTGTTTCACCTTAGTGACTTGGTGTTCATTTTGAACTGTGTATTTTGGAATATTCCATATGTTGTCAATTATGGAATTTCAGAACCTAAAAATGACTAATATCTGCTTACAGATCACCTCTTCTCCAAAAAGCGCCACAACCCCTGATAGTGTGGCAACACATGTCATAAAATTATTCACAGAATCAAACCCAGAGGCACATGTCCATCTAGAACATGGGCCCTTGAAAGGATTATCACTCAACAAAGAAAAGCTATACCAGTACCAACTCTGGAAAGCTTACGTTGAAGGGTCAAATTGGAACTTCTCTAGAAAGGATAATACTGAATATATCCTTTTAAAAGAAACCATAAATACCAAGATATATTGGAAGAAGTTTATGGGAAACAAATTTCATCCTTTCCCTATAGAAGCCAGTCCTATACTGGTCAAAAGATTTGAAAAAGAAGTCTTCCATTATTTTCATAATGTGTTGTATTCTTATTGAGAGGTTATTTAACATGGGAGTTACCTCATCATTTTTCCAGGATTCTCTGATTTTTTGGCCCAATTTTCCTGGTAGTTTAAGAAACATTTTTTCTCCAACACTTATGTCATGAAAACATCCGGCTATGGAAGCATACATGAGATAATCTTGTAAAAATTCTTTGATTTTTCCAAAATATGTTATAGACAATCTTTCTAGATGTCCTAAATAAATTTGTTGTCTGAGTGTATTCCCATCATTTGCAGATTGAGAAGTGAGTAATCTTTGTATTAGAGAGCATAAATTATAAATGTTAGGACCTGGTTCGATCACTAATGTATTTAATTCTGTTGGGTAATTTCTTTTAAAAGATTCCCAACATGCTCTGGCTATATCACCTAAATATGTTTCACCTTTGGCAATCATTTCTTGTGAAGACTGAACTTCTTTTTCGTAATGAATACCATAATCACGGATTACAGTAGCAGTCCATTGTTCAATGTATGTTGGTAATAATTGGGGGTCAATTCCTCCTATGTTTAATAAAAGATTTGGCAATGAGAAATTTGGTTCCACTGGGAGCCTCTTTCCATGTGTTGTATATTGATTATCTGTAAAAATAACACTTGTTGGGGATTCTCTGGGTATGAATCCAGTAGGATAATCTTGTATACCATCATGATCTAACTGATAACTATTGGGGTTTACTGATCCTACACTTGTATTGACGAGACCTATTGTAGACAAAGGTTCTAATATTACTGAAGAGCTGTCTTCTTTGTCTAAATGTAGGTTGAAATTAAAGTATCCCATCTCATTCCTAACTTAATAAGGGACAACCACATCTCTAACAGTATCAAAGTGTTTTTCGTAAAAAAATATTTATTTTATCAGAGGCGGATGAAAATATAGCTTGTATATTTTTGCCTATATAGCGTTTGACCAAAAAATTTAGTTATACGAAAAAGTCAATAAAGAAATAAACAATTCAGGGGAAGAAGGAATAAACTTTCCCATATATGTGTGTGTGGCTGGGCACATGATGAAAATCTGATTCTGTTATGTTCACTCAGCGGCTTCCTCTCCAAGAAAGAGGGAGATACTTGACACAAATCGATGAAAAGCAGAATATGGGAATTGTGAAACAAGTTTTGGCGAATGCATATTATCTTCTACTCAACGCAACTCACTCTCACTCTCTTATCACTCACCTAGTTGGACAATGTTGCCTCTTTCTTTTCTACTACGTAATAAAAAAAATTATTAAATTAATGTCTTCAAGCCAATTCATTGGTCCCTTCCAACTTTATCTTCCAATACGGTTCGTACAAAATAATTGCTAGTCAAGTCAAACATACAACATTGTGTTTCAAGCCACACCCTCTTCTCATAGGTCCTTGACTTTACCAGTGACGGTTATAGTTTTTTTTTCTTTCCTTTTGTTTATTAAGGAGGGAAAATGTTGGTAACACTTAAGTAATTTGGATTTTAATGTATTTTGGAAAGTGGGCGTGTATTTAAACGAAGTGAATACATTTATTACATAACATCACATTTAATATTGAAATCGTAACGCATGTAATGGCCACCCTTCATTGGTTGAAAGTAGCCTTCATTGAAAGGCTTGGAAGCGTGATGGATGATGACCACATCAGTAAATGAGTGGAACCAAAACGTAGACACATTTAAGATTTTTGCAACACACCCAGAGAGACAGATAAGCCCTGCATGTCACAAGAAGCATGTGACATGAGCTCGACTAGCCCTAAGCCACGGTCTTCGTCACTAACTCAATCTGAATCTGAACCCAACCCAGACCGGTCTACTTCTTACTTTAACATGAACCTCGTAGCTGTCAGTCTTAGACCGTGACCCAACAATTAAAAAAACAGACACTAACGTTTACATTTTACAGAATAATAATAATAATAATAATATCTGACGTGTCACATGCACATGCACCGGAAAAAGAAAAATAGAATTAACGCGTCAGCCGTTTAACCGGTTAACCAACAACATTGTCAGCAGTGTTACCCACATAAACGTACACTTGGGTTGGGTTGGAGCCCAGGTAGGCTCGGACAACCGTTTGATCCAAACCTGTACCTTTCACCCGAGCCAAGAAAGAGTGACAAAATTAGCGTGTACTGTGCAAATAGGAAATAGTATTATAATTTGCCAGCCATACATAGATGGTAGCGATTTGTATTTTACCTGAAGCAGATAGAGAGAGAGAGAGAGAAAGCAAAAGTGTGTGTGGGAGAGAGAAGTGGAAATGATGAAAAGGCAAAGGCAAAGGCATTGAAGCAACAAAAAGTAACACAGATTCAGCAAGGAATTGCTTCTTCTCCAAGCCTAAGTAAGCCAGCTATCGCCAGTTTCCGCCATTAAAACCTTCACACCGTTTCTCACGAGAAACCCTCGCATTCCGAAACAAAAAGCCAACCTTTGCCCATTGCTATAAAAACCCCTTCGCCACCCTTTTTTTTCTCTCCAACCCCCGATGGATGTCGCTTCCTACTCTCTGCTTTTCATGTGCTTTCTCCAGTCGGTCAGAGCAATATTAGACCCCAACGATTTCCTCGCGCTGCAATCCATTCGGAAATCGCTTCACGATGTTCCCGGTTCTAATTTCTTCGCGTCCTGGGACTTCACCGCCGACCCCTGCAACTTCGCCGGCGTTTACTGCGTCGACGATAAAGTCGTTGCGCTCAACCTCGGCGACCCCAGGGCCGGTTCGCCCGGTCTCACTGGAAAACTCGACCATTCCATTTCCAAACTATCTGCTCTCGCCGACCTCACCGTCGTCCCCGGAAGAATATACGGCCCTCTCCCTCAGTCCATCTCCCAGTTAAAAAACCTCCGGTTCCTCGGCGTCAGCCGGAATTTCATCTCCGGCGAGATTCCGGCGGGTTTAGGTCAGCTTCGCAATATTAGAACAATCGATCTCAGTTACAACCAGCTCACCGGAACTATTCCTCCGTCCATCGGAACCTTACCGCAGCTAACCAACCTTATCCTCTGCCACAACCGCCTCTCCGGTTCAGTTCCCTCGTTCGCCTCGGCTTTTTCCCTCACCCGGCTCGAACTGAAGCATAACGCTCTCTCCGGTTCCCTCGGACCGTACTCTCTCCCTCCCTCCCTACACTACCTGTCTCTATCGTGGAACAAACTCACTGGACCGGTGGACCGCCTCTTAACGCGCCTCAATCGGCTTAACTACTTGGACCTTGGCTTGAACCAGTTCACAGGCCCAATTCCCACCCAAATATTCTCATTCCCCCTCACCAATCTACAACTGGAAAGAAACCAATTCTCCGGCCCGGTCCAACCGGTCAATGAGGTGACCATCCAGACCGTTGATCTCAGCTACAATAGGTTATCCGGTGAGGTGTCGCCAATGCTAGCGAACGTGCAGAACCTGTACCTGAACAACAACTGGTTCACGGGGCAGGTTCCCGGCAGCTTCGTGGAACGGTTATTGGCGGCGGGCATTCAGATACTGTACTTGCAGCACAATTTTCTTACCGGAATAGCAATAAGCCCGACGGCGGAGATTCCGGTGAGCAGCACCCTGTGTTTGCAGTACAACTGCATGGTGCCACCGGTTCAGACGGCGTGCCCCTTCAACGCCGGGAAGCGGAAAAGCAGACCAGCTCAGCAGTGCAACCGCCGCTGAAGTGTGTGAAACTGAAGCTTCTTGGTCCTGTTCCATAAAAGTCGTTATATATTATATTATATTATTACATTATATTTATTACTGTTATACTTCATTCAATTCACAGTTCAGTTTCCTCTTCTTGAAGAGAAAATTAGTAGTAAAAAAAAGAAACGGATAATTATATTATTATCTTCTATTCATTTTTGTTATATATGAATAAGAAGACTCTGAATACACGCAAGAGTGTAGTGAAACCAGAGAGGTCATAGCTTTATAGGTTACGATGTTCATGTAATATAACTCATTGTATAATGTGATATATATGTTTACCAATAAAAATTGTTTATCGTTTTTCCATTTCACCTGTTTTTTTGTTATCAATTTTCGCTTATTTCTTATTTTTATGGTTCTATTATTTAAAAATTACACGTTCGTAAGGAAAATATGAGAGAGAAAAATAAGATCATTGTTTAAGTTGTTTAATACAAAAAAATAAAAAATACGGTTTTATTTTGTTATATTTTATTTCCTGCTTTTACTATTTAATTATTAAGCTATCACATTGTTTTTATTTTGTTTTGTGCATCGAATATTTTATAAGTGAAAGGGAATACAGAAAGTTGTTTTCAATTTTTCATAGATTTTTTTTTCTTTTGTACAGATCTTTCAAAAACAGAAAAAAAATTAATGCGATATTTTTAATCGAAACTAAAAATTGACTGGGAAAAACAAGTAAATAAATTGTATAACCTTCATTCTTTATTTTTTATTTTATGGGAAAATAAAAGAAAATGCGGTGTGCCATATTCTGATACAGAATTCAGTTTAGTGGATTTTTAGATAAAATATTCTTTTTAAAAACTTTTGAGAAGATGTTTTATGTTAAATAAATCAAAATAAATATTAAATAAAAATAATTTTTTTAAGAAATGAAAGGTTGATAAAAAAAGTAAATGCAAGTTTTACCTGCTACATAATTAATCTTTAATAATTTTTTGTTTGATTTTTCATATAAAATATTCAATTTGACCAAAACCGAAACACACTAGAAATACTAGAACCGTTTCGACATCAGAAAACAAACATCAGAACCATTTCTTTAACCCTCAATGAGTTGGCTCTTGGGATTCTCACTTTGATGAAGCGACATCTTTTTCTATACAGTTTTAGAATAAATATATTTCTTTTTTTCTCTTATAGTTTTGTCAGATTTCTTTCTTTTAGCCACTAATTATTTTAGTTTGGCTTTATCTTGCATTTTTGTATTTTTTTAATTTTAGTCAAACGTTGTCATTCTGTTAAAACAATTGACATGTTGAAGTAACATTTAAGCCCTGTCTATAAATTACAACGTCTCTAAGACAGTTTAAAAAATTTATAACATATAAATTATTTATTTATATAATAAATTAAAAAATAAAAATTGGAAATTAATCTCTCATGAGACTTTGGACTAGTTTGGTCCTCATTACACAATTTTTACTTCACATCATACCCAAGTAATCTATATATATAAAATTGTTGTTTAAGTATATAAAATGTGACAAATATATAAGTAAATATATAAATGTGGTTTAAAATTAATAAAGACTATATTTTATAAATCGTTAATTATTTAGATAATATTTTTTAAATTTGTTCATAAAAAACATGGATAAACCAATAAAATTGGAGTCTCTTCATTATGTTGTTTTCTTTTCAATTATATTATACATTGTGAATATTTTTCATATTTATAGATTAGACAACACTGAGATGACAACAATTAAAAAATTATTGCATAAAATAGTTTTTTTATTATTGGTTATATAGTAAGTTTTATTTGCCTTAAACATATAAAGAATTTAAAAATATTGTATATTTATTTTAAGCAATATGATAAAGAAAATTGATAGTTATATACAATATTGTTAAAATGTGAATAGTTTAGATCATATTTTTTAAATTATGGTAATTTAATTTTAAATATTTTCAAATTAACATCATGTAAACTCAATAATAATTAAATTATTGTAAGGTATTTCATTAGTTATAACTTTTTGTTTAATGATAAGCGCCCAATTTAACCGTTTGTATCAGAGTCAACGTTACAAGTTCAATTTTCAATGAGACAATTGTTTAGGAAAAGATTAAATAATTATGTTTTAAGCATAATCATTGCTCAAAAAATACCCAACATTTTAAAATGTGTTGCATAAAACTATAAAGTGTGGCTTATTGTTTTTAAAACTTTCTTTGTTGCCCATTTTTTACTTTAGACAACATTGTTAAGTTATTGTTTAAATTAAAAGAAATGGTACAATAATATTTAGAAATGTGTTGAATCTTTTAAATTAAATTTTGTTAAATGTATTTAAAATTTCAAATACAATAATAAAAAATTAAATTTGATGAAAATTTCGAAGAGAAAATAATTTCAATTTCCAAAACATATTTAATGTGTTTTAGATGTTATATATTATTATGTCTAGTTGAAAAATGCATTAAACTTATTTTCCGTAGCTCTTAATTATAAATATTTTCAAGAATTACTCTAATATGTTAAGCATAATACTTTATAAATTATTTTCATTAAAACTCTTAATGTTAAATGTGATTGATTATTGATTTTTGAATAAGTGTTTAACTATTGAAAGTGTAATAAAGTGATTTCAAGAATGTCATATTGAAAGTGATTTCAAGTTATCTTTTTATAATTTTTTTAAATTAAGTTCATACGTTTTATTTGAACTCTTTCTGTTATAATTATTATATAAAAAATAAAATTAAATACAACAATAAAACGTATTTTTAATAAAATAATTTGAAAATTACAATATTATATATTGATGTTGAAAACACTATAAGACTAGAAGAAAAAACTCGAATTAAAAACATTAATATACACATATGTATATATATTAAAATGGGGATACAAACAATTATACTACTAACATTACCCTATATACCTATATCATATAAATAACATTAAACATCACATCATCCAATGATAATGTCATTAGGTTTCATTTTAACAGAAGATACATTATCATAACACTAGGAGAGTTAAATTGAGAAACACCCGCTATTGTATGATTTAAAATAAAATAAATAGTACACTGTGAAAAAATACAGTTGTTTATAAGAAGTATTTTTAGAAAAATTTATAAATAAAAAATATATATTTATAAAGTTTAATTAGTCAAATGATACATATTTTTATTTATATGTGTTAGTTTGGTCCATGCTTTTAAAAAATGAGTGTGTCTCAACTTTTGAAAATGGTCTAAATTAAATCTATTTTCAAAAAGAAATTATTAACGTCGTGATTCGTGAACGGCATATCAAGTGTCAATGTCTAATTTTTTTTTTATTTTTTTATTTTAATTTTGTTTGTCAGGTGTCAAGTCCTTGATATGTCAAGTGATAAAGTACTGTCACGTGTCAGTATCTTTATCAAGTGTTGTTATTATCTTGATTTAAATGTTAAACTAGTATTAAGATGAAATAAAGGTTTAATATTTTTCATATTCTAATTATATTCGTTTATTATTTTATAATTTTTGCATCACATTTCATAAAGTATTCATTCCCGATCCCTTTTATGTTTTATAACAAAAGCAAAATGTTTCCATAAAAAAAGTAACATGTTAGGAAAAAAAGAACAGAAACTTCGATTAGGTAGCGTTTTACTAGCTATTTTCTTTTTTTAAAAGTTTGGTTGTTGGTTTAGGTAGCGTTTACTATTTGATGCACGCAAAGAGGTTAGGAAAAAAAACAACACTTCAACTACTTCACCCACCCGGTGCCTTTTCAGGTACGCATATATATATAGGTCCTATGGACCAAGATGAAATAATAAATAAAATTATTTCATTTTTAAATAATTTAAGAGCTTAAATAGTAAAAAAAATCAATGAATCTAAGATAAAAAAAATAGTAAATAGAATTATTTTCCTTTCACAAATTTAAATATATTATATATATAAAAAAAGTAAAATTTACCTCAAATGTCTACATTGATTATCCAAAATCTCTCATGTAACAAAATGCCATAGAAAAATTGTAAATATTTACAAGTTTTTTACTTCTTTTCATTGACAATATTGGCGTAGAATGGTAATTAAAAATACAAATTATTTGAAATACAAATTAGAAAAAGATTATGCTTGGGTTGAAAAAATTGTCATAGTGCAACATTCAAAATTTAGTATATGTTAAATTGAATTTAACTTTGTTTGAAATTTCCCAAAAATATTTTATTTATAAAAAACAAAACATAAAGGGTATTCTTATGAAAATAGAAAAATACCAACTTAGTTATAATTATTATTATAAATTGTAACAAATCCTGATTTTTCTTTTGTAATAGTTATTAGAAAAGGATAAACATATTACTAGGTATTAATTAGTAATGGTATTACAAAGGCAATAAATTTTTTAGTAATAATAGTAGAAAATATACGATAGAAACATATTTAGCTAGTACTCTGGTTTTTCCTGATTTAACATGTTTCTTAGACTGAAGCACAATAACAACTTATTTATCGTGCTTTATTTAGGATTGCTATCGTTCTATACTGACATCGTAATTGAATTTTAATTTTTCAATTGAGATTTAATAAAAATATTAATGTATTTCTAATTCTTTTATTAAATTTTAAACTACTGGATTATATTTTGGAAATATTTATCCTTATTTGCTTAATTAAAATGTGTATCGAAAAAGAATTTTCAAAGACTTTGGTTATAAAATGATTTTTTATTTTATTTTATTACATTGTTTAGATTAACTATCGAGCTTTTTAGAATCTTAAAAAGAAATGATATCAATATTGTATTTTTACAAGTATATGTAATTTAAAAATTTTCATGTTTTTTTTTAAAAAAGAAAAATTATTTAATTGATAACTTAACTAATTTAATTATGATTTATAGAAAACAATATAAATAATTTAATGTTTTACTTATATTTATTGATTTTTATTTATTTATTTGTCTATTTTTATGAGGTGTATTTTATATTATGGGTTTAGTGTAGTTCCAATTATTTTATATTATTTTATTTTATTTATTTTTTAATAAATTTTGATGTAATAAATGATTAATATAAACTTGGTGTCAGCGTGTGAAAGCTCATAATTATATTTAACATAACTTTATTTGAAAAGAGACATTAATTAATAATCACTCTTTCAATTATTTTAAATAAGATACAATAAATGGAAATAAAATTCATTCATTTCTACAAAAGCTCTATTTCTTTAACTGCCAGTTATAAAATTACTCATTCAATGTCCCGTTTCAGCTTATTTCAACAACAAATAGCTTTTTGAAATAAAGTGTCTCACCCTTTTCGTGAATATATTATTCAAATTAAGAAAAAGAAAAAAAATTAGTTCATTTGAGAACATATTTAGAGATGGATGTTTCTTTGAGAAGTAAAAACATCAGCCAATTTACCTTTTCTTTCTTCCAATAACTAAAACTGCAGTCAGTTACCCACCAAGTATTTTATTATTTGCTCAAGATTTAGCAATTGTTTTAATAATTTATTCCATAAATATCTATACAAAAATGAAAAGAAAAAAAATGTTTCTTCTATATGTTAAAAATACTTTATATATATATATATATATATATATATATATATATATATATATATATATATTTTTATATTAATATATTTTGTGACCGTTGTAACTACAAAAAACAAAGGCATGAAGGTGAAGGGCAACAAATTGTTCAGGCTTTTTACTGTTCATATAGTACTGCTTGTATTCAATTTTCTCGACAATCGACGTAGTTTTTCATGCATAATTAATTATTATTTACGTTACATATTTTGTTCCTTTCCCTTTTCAGAACAACTTCTATTACGCAGAGATAAACTTTAATAGACTACGGAATTCGCTACGTATTTTCATGTTTTAACACGACTCTCGTCATTAGACAAAACTCAAATTCCTTTTCAGTGACAAAGAAGGTTCGGAGAAGGAGCTACGATGTGAACATTTTTTTTTTCTTTTTAATAATCCTCATTTTTTTTTATTAGAGACATGTATATATACTTTTTCTTGTCACAGGTTAGATTAAACCGATTTTGAAAAAAATAATTGATTTAAAGCTCACCATGTTGAGGTGAAAAAACCGTCGATAACTGTCATTAGGTGCTTTCAACCTGTCATCTCATTGATAATTCTTATGTTTAAGAATTTAAGGTAAGCGATAAGTTTGACCAGGAATAAAAATAAACAAAATTAGTAACAAAATCTTTAAATTTATGAGTTTAAAGTTTTTAGATCGAAAAAGATGTTCTTATATTTTTATATAAGTTTGTTCATGATTTATTGATATTAAATATCTCTATACATTTGAAAGTAATATTTTAGTTTCTTATATGGGATTTTCACAACTTGTTAGTGCAGATGTTTTTATTTACTCCCACAACAAATAATCACTTTGTTAGGAAGAAAATATGAGCAAAACACAACATTTTTTCTTTCAAATGAACTTCTATAAATTTACAATTTTTGAAAAACAAAGACATTAGAATAATGTTACAATAAGCTAAAAATGAAGATAGTGGTTGGTAGCAACCATTGCGAGGGAGATGAATGGGTGCATGTCCCATTAGAATCCCTGCTAGATTGTCTTCAAGGCAAAGAAAGCTGGCCAGACCAAATAAAACAACATAGTACGTTTTAGAATGTTTCTTCTTTCACTACAAAACAAGGTAAAAGGGTCAAGATTACTTTAGTTGCCTTGTCAGCTAGTCCACTTCAGACATAATTCTGCAGTTTCTTTGGGCGTGGCAAAGAACTTGACATTTAACTCAGTCATGCTAATTCAATTTTTTCTTTTACAAATTTTGATGAAGATGACAATGACTTCCTATGTAAAATATACTTGAATCTACTACTACCTGGAAGTGTTCAACAACAAATGAAACCACAAGTGTTCATGACTTAAGTGACCACAAGTCTCCACAAAAATGATAAAATTTGTGACATTCCAAAAAACAAACTTACTCCAACATTAAGAAACATGATATATGTATCTTTGCATATAAAAAGTTGACGAGAGAAATGTAGGATTAACACTAAAAAAATATTATATATCAGTGCAAAGTTGGAAAAGAGGCAAAGTAAAATTTACTTCATGTGCTTACTCTGTCATATTAACTCCATGAGGCTTCCCTGTGAAAATTTCAATGATGGTACAACCCATACTCCATATATTAATTTAATCATGAACCATTAGATAAGGGTGGACAAAAAATCCAATTTTTATGATTCAATCCATTTTTTATATGATCCAATCCATTTAATATCCATTTTATTAAAAATCTAATCCATTTTATTGGATCTGGATATCAATCTAATATACATTTTATATATTTTATGGATTGGATATCTATTATCGAAATCTAGATTTTCAAAATGGATAATCCAAAATATCCAATCCAAATTTTCACTTTATATTTTTTGTTAGGTTAGGCTAAAGGTTGAGACGGACTAGCCCAAATTTAGTCGTATTTGATTGAGTTGGCGTGACCCTGTACAAAATTTGGCCGAATTAGGCCAAATTCTGTCAAGTCGGTTCCGATCGATATTTGACCCAGTTGGTCCTGAACAAAATTTGGAAGTATTCGGCAAAATCTGTCAAATTCTTTGGTGTCAGCCCTATGGATACAAATTTGGATCCACATCCATTATTTGGATACAAAATGGATGTGGATTAGATTTTCGATAGAGCTGATACCATAGAATTTGGCAGATTTTTTGTCGAGGCCAATGAGGCCAAATTTCAGCATTGGATGAACTTGGATGACTTTCGAACGAATTTCGGTCGGGGACGACGTGACCAAATTTGAGCCAAGGTCGACTTGACAAAATTTCAGTCGAGATCGACTTGACTGGATTTGACTGAATTTCGGCCAGGGTCGATTTTGCCTAATACGACCAAATTTTGGCCAAAGCCGACTTGGCCAAATATGGCCACATTTGGGTCAGGTTCTAATAAGTCAAATTTCGGTCAGAGTTGACTCCACTAAATTCGTCGGCCGGGACCGACTTGACTGAATATGACCAATTTTCAATCACAGCCGACTAAGTTGAATATAGTCAAATTTCGTTCGGGACTTAGTTGACCGAATACGGCTAAATTTGGGCAAGTGCCGACTTGACCAAATTTTGGTCATGACCAACTCGATTGAATTTGGCCAAATTTAGGTTAGGGTCGACTCGTCTAAATATGACCAAATGTCGATCGCGATCAACTCTGCCGAATACGACCAAATTCAGGCCAGGACCAACTCGGTCAAATTTTGGTCGAGGCCAACATGACCGAATTTTGACCGGAGCCAATTCGACTGAATTCAGCTGAATTTGGTCGTGGCCGACTCAGTTGAATACGGCCAAATTTCGATCATGACCAACTCATTTGAATACGGCCAAATATTACTCTAAGCCGTCTCAACCAAATACGATCAAATTTGGGTCAGGGTCAACTCAGCCAAATCTCAATCGGGGCCAACTCGATTGAATTCGACCAAATTTTGACTGTAGCCAACTAGGCTAAATACAGCCAAATTTTGGTCACGGTTGTCTCAGCCGAATATGGTCAAATTTTGTCTAGGTTGACTCAGGCCAATGTAGTCAAATTTGGGTCGGGGTGAACTCAACCAAATACTTTCAAATTTTGTGCAGGATCAGTTGGGCCAAATTTCGATCGAGACCGACTTGACAGAATTTGACCAAATTTTGTATAGGATCACGCCAACTCAATCAAATACGACTAAATTTGGACTAGTCGGTCTCAACTTTTAGCCTAACCTAACCAAAGATATAAACTGAAAATTTGGATTGAATATTTTGGATTATCCATTTTGAAAATCTAGATTTAGAGAATGGATATCCAATTCATAAAATATATAAAATATATATCAGATTGATATACATATCCAATAAAATGGATTTTAAATGGATTTAATTTTTAATAAAATAGATATTAAATGGATTAGATCATAGAAAAAATAGATTGGATTATAAAAAATGGATTTTTTGCCCACCCTTGATTAGAATTTTGTGACACATCTCTTCGCATATTGAATGTCA
>Ga0214544_1010702_pt1 | contig 13278 bp, 1 predicted proteins | sample CNSS3metaG_FD_160074 | JGI IMG/M metagenome (GOLD analysis project Ga0214544, IMG submission 160074) | Root nodule microbial communities from cowpea collected in UCLA plant growth center, Los Angeles, California, USA - CNSS3 | ecosystem: Host-associated > Plants > Roots > Nodule | place: USA...
GAAATCCTTCATGAATATATGCACCTTACATTCTTTATACATGCATCAAAACAATTTAACCGAAGACCTTTCATCAATTCTTCAGAGTTTATCTAGTGGTTGCATTAGATACTCACTACAAGATTTGTATTTGGAATACAATCATATAACTGGATCTTTATCGAACCTTTCAGCATTTTCAGCTTTGAATTCATTGGATCTTTCATATAATCAATTAAATGGAAAGATAAGAGAAGGTAGCACATTACCATCTCAATTGGAAATTTTATCAATCTCATCGAATCTTCTAGAAGGTGGAATTCCAAAATCATTTGGCAATGCATGTGCTTTGCGTTCATTAGATATGGATGATAATAGGTTGACCGAAGAGTTTTCAACAATAATTCATCACTTATCTAGATGTGCTAGATATTCATTGCAACAATTATATCTAAGCATGAATGAAATCAATGGCACACTACCTGACCTTTCAACATTCTTGTCTTTGAAAGAGTTGTATGTTGATAGAAACAGGCTAAATGGAGAGGTTCATAGAGATATCAAATTTTCACCGACCACCATTTTTTTAATATATCTCAATTATTTGACTTGTACTTATCTAACAACTCATTAACCTTGACATTTACCCCAAATTGGATCCCACCTTTTCACTTGAGTTATATAGGGTTACGATCTTGCCTGTTAGGTCCAAATTTTCCCAAATGGTTGCAAACACAAAATGAGTTTACTTATCTTGACATTTCAAATGCTAGCATAATGGATATGGTTCCAAGGTGGTTTTGGGATAAATTGGCTTTGGGAAATTTGAGTTTAGTAGATATTTCAAACAACAATCTTCATGGTATAATTCCAAATTTGTCTAGTAAGGGGGTTGTTTCTTCCTTGAATATTGCATCAAATCAATTTGAAGGTCATATTCCGCAATTTCTACGAGGTTCCATGTTTCTCGATTTATCAAATAATAATTTCTCAAATTCTTTTCCATTTCTTTGTGCTGGTGGTCCAGATGAAACACTATTATATCATTTAGACCTTTCATATAATCAATTATTTGGACACATTTCAGACTGTTGGAGCCATTTTAAGTTATTATCTTATTTAGATTTGAGCGACAACAATTTTTCAGGAAAGATTCCTCCTTCGATAGGATCACTTCTTGATCTTCAAGTATTGTTATTGAGAAACAACAACTTAACACATGAGATCCCCTTTTCCCTAAGACGTTGTACAAAGTTGGTGATGCTTGATATGTCAGAAAACAAATTATCAGGGCACATTCCTGCTTGGATTGGGAGCAAAATGCTAGTGTTGAAAATTTTAAGTTTGGGAAGGAATAATTTCAATGGTACTTTACCATTACAAATTTGTTATCTAAAGTACCTTCAAATATTGGATCTATCATTGAATAACTTATCTGGAAAAATTCCTTCATGTATACATAATTTTACATCAATGACTAACAAGACATTTTCAAGTTATTATAGAAGCCCTATGTATTATGCTATAACTAGTAGAGGATACATTGAATCATATGAATTGAAAGCATTCTTGATGTGGAAAGGTTTAGAGAAAAAATTCAAGACTACTGAACTATTACTTTTAAATAGTATTGATCTCTCAAGCAATAAATTTTCAGAAGAAATTCCTACAGAAATAGAGAATATAGTTGACCTGATCTCATTGAATTTATCAAGAAATAATTTGATTGGGAAAATTCCTTCATATATTGGAAAGTTAAAATCACTTGAATTTCTTGACTTGTCAAGAAACCAACTTGTTGGTTCAATTCCTTCAAGTCTTGCTCAAATTGATCGACTCACTATGTTAGATTTATCACACAATCGGTTAAGTGGAGTTATTCCAACAAGCACACAATTACAAAGTTTTAATATCTCCAGTTACGAAGATAATCTTAATCTTTGTGGACTACCATTACAAAAATTATGCCATGATGGGCTAACTCAAGAATCATTTATTGAAAGTCATCAATATTCTCTTTTCAGCAATAGGGGATTTTACATCAGTGTGACATTGGGATTTGTAATAAGCTTTTGGACGGTGTTTGGCACAATCTTATTTAAACATTCTTGGAGACATGCTTATTTCAAATTCTTTGAAAATTTAACAGGGTGACATTTATGTGACAGTAGTAGTGAATTTCGCCAATTACAAATGGTGCAAGTAGATTATCAAGTAATAATGTTATATTTTCAATTCTTTTACATATATTTACTTAAGCTTTCGCATTATATATATATATATATATATATATATATATATATATATATATGTGTATATATATATATATATATACATATATATATATATATATATATATATATATATATATATATGTGTATGTGTATATATATATATATATATATATATATATATATATACATACATATATATATACATATATATATATATATATATATATATATAGTATGATTGTAACATCCCAGTTTCAGTAGCTTAAAATTAATAAATAGGATTTTTCATCATAGTGTTCAAAACAAATTATTCATTGTATAAAATATATTAATACAGTCTTAAAGAATATAGGACTATAAAAATATATCACTTATATAAACCAACTAAAACCAACCAAGTTCTATACACACGTTAACCACTTACTACAACTCCTAGAAACCTTTCACTAGCTTAATGGATGGTTCCTCAACCTCTAAAGGTACCTCTAAAGCTGCAACTTCATCTGCTCTCAACAAATAGGTGACCATCACAAAAGAAAGACAAACAACAAGAGACACATAGTGCAAGGGTAGCTAGTTTATAAAAGAAATAATCATATAATAGTTAAACTTGTTACATCATAAAATAACATATTTCAAACATTCATAAAAAGAAATACCAAACATATAACTGCAAACTCTATAGATTCAATTACCCAGATTTATGCATTGACTCTGACATAGAAGTTGTGCACCTATCATAAAAGTGGATTGCGGCAAAGGCCTTGGCTCCACTTGGCCTAACCAAAAGTGGATTGCGGCGAAGGCCTTGGCTCCACTTATCCTAACCAACATGAATTAATTTCCTCTGGACATGGTAAGTTACTTATGGCATCGCTAGATTAGTGGTTCCACCCCTAATCCCGTCATAAGAACCTCCTTAAACTCTCACCACCTAGGCCATAACACTCAATATGAGTTTGTAAACCTAGTAGAGTACAGGATAACTTCTGACCAATACATATCCCTAGCCAATGCATAACGACTTACTAGTGAGGATTGCACTTCTTCCTTAGAAGCATAACCCTTATGCAACAAACAATTCAAATCAACTTTTCTCATTCCATTCCATTAATATTCACTTTCACTCTCTTAAAATCATCACACTTCCTCAGAATCCAGCACTTCAAAACAAAGATGCAATCCACCTTTAACCATTTCATTCCATTGATTCTCTTTTATACTTATATCCTCATCACTTCTCCATAAAACATAATCTCACACCGAGTTCCTCATACCAAACAATCATACATAGCCCATTCATCATATTCACATATACTATTTCATAATTTCATGTAATAAGCACTCTGTGACATTAATGTTCAAGAACAACTAGTAAAACTTCATAAACACAAAGAAAAACACAAATGCCACACATGATAGAGGGGAAACGATAGTTCATGTTAAAGGTGAAGGAACAAATAGAAGGTTCCACAAGTAACTTATGGATTTTCCCACAACCCGTGGATTTGGCTCCAAGATGCAGAATTCACACCAGCGTATTCCATAGGTAACTAGTGGATATTTCCACAACTTGTGGATTTAACTACAAGAAGTATAATTCAAAAAACGAGTTCCACTAGTAACCAGTGAATATTTCCACAACCTATGGATTGAACTATGACATCCATAATTCAAACAACGAATTCCACAAGTAACCAATGGATATTTCCACAACCCGTGGATTCAGCTCCAAGAAGCATAATTCAAACTATTCAAGCAAAAACAACCATACTCATCATAGATCAAATTCATCAACATGCATTTATTAATTTAGAAAAACACTATAAAGCAAAACAATACTAGCTTCCCTTACTTGAAAAAGTGGCTCAATTGGCCCAAACAGATAAACACACTTAAGGAACACAAAAACACCTTTTGCACCACAGGACGACGCTCTATCTATACCTAGGAACAACACAAGAACGATCGTGACCTACCGTTATGATCATTGACCAACAGAGACTCATATTAATGCTTAAAACGTCACTTGCAACCAAAGTAGGGTCACATGTAAGCCAGAACAAAGAAGACCCATAAGAAAATGAGCAGAAGTCCAACTTACACGGTTGAAGAAACTGATCGGATAGAAAGGAGGAGTTCGCCAAGAGGATCATCCTAGCAGTCTCTAATCTTCAAATAGATGAACAGAAGGTCAGAACTTCTAGAGAGAAATCAGAGAACTCTAGAAAAGTGGTTTCTAGAGAGATGATATATTTTAAAACCTTTTAATCTTAAAATAGTGAGTCTGACTATTTTTAAACCATTATCAATTCTTAAACGTCATTTTCTAGAATTTTACAATGGTTGTAAACTTTAGTTTATATGTAAATAACAAACCTTACACATTTAAAAAAAAACGAATAATTTAAAACAAAAATATTTTTGTCATGTTAAATTTATGTAGTTTTTTATTGTAATTTTTTATTTTAATTAATAATGGACCAAAGTTATAATGTGAGTTGTCTAAATAAGCTTTTCAAATATTTTTAACTATTTTAATATAATTAATTATATAATCATGTAAATATTTTAAAGAGATATAAGATAAAACAAAAGAGCTTAGTTACGTGAAAAACTGATATGTCACAGTTTTATAAATGATATTATATAATATTTTCCTACTATATAACTTATGGTCATGTTAATTACTTTTATTAATAAAAATAAATAAATAAATAGTCTTATGAATTAAAATAGTATGGTTTTTCTTATTCTGAGACTTGAAATGACAAATTGTAAATTTGTTTGCGTCTTATTTTTACGAAATCAATGTCGCTTTTTTGGTCGTTTAACTCAAAAAAGAAAATCCAACATCTCTAGTTTGCTTTGGTTTTCTATTTTTCAGTTTGGAGTGCTCATATTTTTTATCATTTTTCCATTTCGCACATTTGTTTACATTCTGAAAATTAGCCTTGAAAAATTACTTCATAATACAGTTTTTGAAAATTCATTAACATATAATTTCTTTTATTTTAAATAAAATAAATATTTTTTTTCTCAATTTTAAAATACTCTCTCCTTTCTGTTCTTCCTAATTTACTCAACTACTACACTGTTTTTTTACCATTTGAAAATAATAACTTTCTCTAGGTCTTTTTTTTTATTTTTTTTTTTTTTTTTATCTTTGTTTTTTAAAGTTGTCAACTTATCCACATAAACTATATTCAATCTAAATATTATTAGTTTCAACCTAGTAAATAGAATCTCAGAGATCTTTTAAAACCGAAAAAATTTAATTATTTTTGTGTAATGAATATTGAGACGAAGATCAGTCCATATGAAAGCCTATTGTAAACATAGTACATTTTACATTATAAAATAATTTTGGGTTACATGTTTTTTTTATAAATTATTGATATTTGTTTTTCAAATAACTATAATTTAGTATTTTTTAAATCCTCTAAAATTATAAATATATATTATTATTCTTCGAAGATAAAATATGCCTTTCATACTAATCAGTGTCCGATTTTTCGACAATCAGAAATTAAGAAATAATAGACTAAAATTATAAATGTCAGTTGTCTAAGTAAGATTTCAAATATTTTTAACTATTTTTAACTATTTTAGTGTATTTAATTATGTAATCATGTGTAAATATTTTAAACAGACATAAGATAACTAAAAGAACTTAGTTTTGTGAAAACTGACATGTTAAAGTTTTATAAATGGTATTATATAGTACTAGTGAAAACACATACTTTGTTCATACTCTATGTTCACTTTTTTATGATAAAAATTAATAAAATTATAAATATAAATATGTATATAGAATTTTACAATTTAATTGTATAAATAGTTTTTTATTTATTTTGTACATAATTTTTATTTATTTAATTTAAAAATATTTAAATTTGAAAGATAGCTAAACTTAAAAAAAATTACTTGAAAGGTAAAATTGGAAATAAATGAATATAGGTATAGATTATATAATATTTGAATACTACATAACTTATTATCATGTTAATTATTTTATTAATTAAAATAAAATAAAAAAATAGTTATTTTTTGGAATATTATTATAAAATGTCTTTATAATATTAATATTTATGAATTAAAATAGTATGTTGTTTCTCATTCTGAGTCTTGAAATGTCAATAGTAAAACCTTTTTTCGTCTTATTTTTACGAAAACAATGTCTCTTTTTAGTCGTTTAACAAAAAGAAAAATCTAGCATCTCTTGTTTGCTTTGGACCTTTGGTTCTTTATTTTTAATTTTTATGGTGATCATACTTTTTACTATTTTACATTTTCCCACATTTATTTATGAAAGTTGGCCTTGAAAAATTAATTTATAATACAATTTTTAAAAATTCATTGACATTTTGTTTCTTTTATTTAAAATAATATTTTTCTCAATTTTAAATTACTCTCTCCTTTCTATTATCTCTAATTTATTCAACTACTACATTATTTTTTTACCATTTGAAAATAATTTTCTCTATGTTTTTTGCTCTTATCGGATGTAACATCCCATTTTAATAGCATAATACTACTAAAATAAAACATTTTATTGATAATCTAATGTATATCGTATATTAGTACAATTTTACAAGACAAGACTATAGTAATATCACTCATATATATTCTCCCTTATACTATAGTTCTATTACGAGACTATACCTAACATGATCTAGCATTGTTCAACCACCCAAATAGTTTATTCCTCAACAACAAGATGTGTTCTACACCTACATCTCAATTTGCTCACACCAATAAGATGATAATTGCAAAAATAAGAACATAACACATAATAGACAAACGGACAGACACAAGAGATGGTAAGCTAATTTACAAAAAAAATATCATATATTAATAAAACATGTTGCATCACAATACAATGGACTCCAACTAATCATACAGATATAAACTATATAATCAAAGACTCTTCTAAACTCAATTATCTGGATATGTGCACTTGAGTCAGACTTGCGAAGCCTTGCACTTGTGATGGAATGCAATGATATACCGAGTTGTTGTACCGAGCTACCACACATAAGGTTAGTCCATGGCACAATCATAATAACCTTGGAGTCGTCCTTATGACAAGATCTCATGTCGCTCTCACCACCTAATCATTCTCCTCTACATGAGTATGAATGAATAGTAGAGTTCAAGATAGCTACACAAAATGGAGTAGTTCTTACCTCAAGACACACCCTAGTGAATCACACATGATAGGATTCTCTCCCTGGAGAAATCACTATACATTACCATTTCTATCTTCATAACATCACATTCAATAATCTATATCATTACCATTCATTCGTATACCTACGTACATCGCACAATAATTTATTCAAGGCTAAACATTCAATTAAAGATATTTGAATTCCCTCCAAACTCACCAAATATCATTTAACTCAAAGGAAACATTAAATTATTTTCCATTAAGTACAACAAAACAGTGAACAAAATTTATCTAACCACAAACCTCAAATCAAAGATCCCAACTGTCAAATTAAAGATTCATATGTTTAGGACCTATTGTCAAAATTTTAGCTCAATCTAACCATTAACAAAGTAGAAATCCCATTTCTCCAAAGATGACCTAGACTAGAAAAACAAGATGGTGCCTGACGCTAGAAAAGTAGCACCCGATGCTGCAACCTCCTAGAACCCATTGATTTAAGTGCATTCGACGATACAAAAATGGCGCCCAACACCCCCAATTTAGTGGCCACTATCTTAGTGGCACCCGAGATGTATCAATACCTAAAACTTCCTTTTTGAGCTTTGATTGTGCAATTTGACTCTTCTTGAATTAATCCCCAGTTAGTAAACTTTCAAACACTTGAAATTTCATGCTTTTAACTCAACACGGGCCATACTACTAAATTAAAAAATCTCCCAAAGGCATTATGACTCATGGACAAACCAACTTATGTTTTCAATATATCACATAGATATGAATAACACACATCTAAAACAGATTAAATCAAAGTCCATATCACATTCTACATAGATACATATAATTAACCAAGAGGTTTAACTTAAAAAAAGTATAATTAGTTTCCTTCATTTGTGAAAACAACCCTTAACAACTCTAACTGTCTAAAACACCTTCCACTCCATAAGATGTTCTATCTACACATAAAGACATCACAAAAATGATCAATACATACCATAAGGATCATTGATCAACAAAGAGTCATATTGATGATTCAAATAGCACATGCAAGCAAGAAAATTTCATATGTTAGACGAAAACAAATTGGTCATACAAAAAGGGAAAAATAAACGACTTAGTCGGTCGAAGAAAAAAATCAGTCCAAAATGAAGAGCTCGCCGTGAAGATCGCTCTTACAACTTTGAATCTTCAATCAGACGAACGAAGGGTGAGAAATCCTAGAGAGAAGTTAGAGAACTCTAGAAAACTAGAGAGATTGTTACGACCTCGAATCTTGAATCAAACGAACGAAGGGTGAGAAATCCTAGAGAGAAGTTAGAGAACTCTAGAAAAGTGGTTTCTAAAGAAATTATGTTTTTTAAAATAATGAATCTCGTTTATAAAACTTCCTATTTATATAAATTCTTTTAGTATTAAAATAACTGAGTTTCACTATTTTGAAACCACTATCAATTCTAAAATAATATTTTCTAGGTCCTCATATCAAGATCCGTAGCATGGACCTTTAAACAGGTGACAACATCTAAGCGGTGGCTTGAATGCTCTTGGTGGTTGGAATTGAATCTCTCGTTGTCCAAAGGGTGAAGATCCTTTACAAAAGAATCTCTAATGCTAAGTCAGTAAATGAATTTTGGGATATATATGATGAGTATGAGAACGAGACTCTACCCCTGGATATACCATGTGTATTTATATGATTTATGAGTCCTATAAAATATGTTATAAAACAAAAGATAATAAAAACTTATGGTACTAACGATATATCAACATGAAAATAACATCAATATACTATTTAATCAAATTAGCCATATATTTTGTTCATATATGACATAAAATGATATCATTATCATATAATCAAATTATCAAAATTTGATCATATATTCCGATAATATATAGTACTGAATCAACAAATATATCTTTTAATATTATTTAATCACTTTAGGCCAATAATATTAAATGTTCTTGTTAAGCCATGCTCTTAGATATATTTTTTGGCCGAATAGGTACATGTTTTAAAGTGGTCAAGTTATCCACATAAATTATATTCGATCTCCAAATCTTATTAGTTTCAACTTTGTAGATAGTTTCTAATGTCAAATATCTTTTAAAACCCATAAAATCTAATTATTTTTGTGTAATTAATATTGAGATGAAGATCAGTCCATACGAAAGCCTAAACATAGTACATTTTACCTCACAAAATAATTTTGGGTAAAATGTTTTTTTTTTATAAATTATAAATATATTTTTCATATATCTAAAAACTAGTATTTTCTAAGTGTTCTGAAATTATAAATATATTTTTGTTATTTGAAGATAATTTTTTTTTTCATAATTACAAAATTACAAACGTTGATTTTTTGTTCTGCAAATATTTGTATTACTTTTAAATTCTTAAAAACAATAAATGTGATATCGCTAATTTATAAGGATAATACATCTATACTAAAAAATTGTAAAGCATGGAAAATAGAACATTTTTAATTTGATAAAATAAAAATATATATTTTATTAAGATTTGTTATGAAATTTCAATTTCGTCAATATTAAGTTATTCCATTTTCTGTAAAACAGAATGTAATTCATTGAGCTAAATTAATTAATCAATTAAAATAAATATTCATTTATACATTTGGGATATTCACATTTGTTTTGTTATTTTTCAGCATCTTGAAGACCACACATCCCTCTTGCAAAGTTCGAGCTTCTAAACTTGGACAAAATGTTATGTAAGGAATAAGCTGAAAAATATGATTGTTTTAGTTGTTGCATACATGTTCTGATTTCATATGGTGTTTGTATTTGTGTAACTTTTGGTTAGAGCTGTTTGATGTTGTTCTCTGTTTGAATAAATTTTGGTGATGATGTTGGAGAAGAAAACTTATAATTGATGTTAATTAAGAGTCTCATCCGCGATATCTATCTTTCTTATTTTAACACTAACATAACAAATATTAAATTTTAGAAGAATCTAAAAGAAGTATGTTTAAATTTTAAAAGGACAAAAAATAACTAGAATTTTAAAAATAAATTAAAAATTTTAAAAATTTTACCATGATGCAGAACAAATTTTAGCCATATTAAGTTGAATAAAAACTAATGATTCAAAAGAATTTGTAGGGTAGAGAGATGTTTGTGCAATAAATTTTTTCTTAAAAAGGTTATTTTAGTCATTTAAGAAAGATGGAAGGTGCGGGAAAAGGGTATGAAGCAAAAGCCCAATCCAATAAAAGGCCCAAAAAGAATGGTTCGAGAAAGAAAAAAAAAACATCATTTCATTTTTTCTGACGTAGTGAAGGTTCCGGCATAAGAAAATCTCTTGCGGTGTATAAACAGAAGTTGAATCTGTGTACTGCATTGTTTTGTGAGAGAAAACTTTAGAATGTTAGAAGAATGGAGGAACTAAAATCTGGTATGGAGGAGCACATGGAGCTTATGGCAGATCTTGTTCAGATGTTCTCCTCAGATATTCGTTTTGGCTTTAGCCCCGCTTATGATAACTTCATGGGTTTCTTCCATGCCATTGACTGGAAGGTAGCTTTCCAATGTCGGTTTTTCTTCACTCCGTTTGTGCTTTCTTGGTTTTCCAGTTTAGTGTTTGTTCTTTCTTTTATTATCGATCTGTGAGTTTTCAATTTAAGCTTCGTATTCTTTTGTTCTTGGGATTCACCGTTTGTTGTATATTGATTTTCGATTTGTGGGTTTTCAGTTTGAGCTCGTATTCTTTGTTCTTGGGCTGTGAATTGTGGATTTGTGTTTCCAATTTATGATTGTCAACGTCATTATCATAATGCATTACTTCCTATAGCTTAAAAGAGGATAGGGAATTTCTGGTGTTATTTACTTGAACGACAGCTGCAGTGTTGAAGTCTGAATTAGATGGTTTATTTCTTCAAGTATTCAGCCACATTTTATCAACACCTTTCATCAACCTTGTGTTAGATTTGGTAATCATAGTTGGTCTTGCACATTGTATATTTGTGTTAGAGTGCAGTGTTAGATTGAACCAAACCACTTCCTCTCTTTTCTTATCGAAATCCAAATTAAAAGAAAGATTTACTTGACGGATGGGAGGCTTTCAAATGATTTTCCTGATGAGAATGTAGTTCAAATCAGAAAGTGAAAATGTTCTTGTGTGGTCTCTATCATGGTGTCATCGTCTAATTCTCTAACTCTACATCATCGTGGTTGTTGAATAAATTCAATAACCTTATTCTCACTATTTGACTCCATTAAAATTATGACTTATATGTGTTTTAGTTGTTAGTGATGCTTAATTTCGCTGTTTGAGTCTCACAGAATAACATGGCCTTAATGTTTATAAAATTTCGTTGACTGGTGCTTGATTGTATTTTGTTTCGATTTTTGGGTTTCAGTTATCATATTATTTTCATTTGGGTGTGTGAGAGTTCTATATGATACGTTTGGTGATATTGATTATTGGAACAATTACAGGCGGCGATCATATCATATCAGATTTTTGTTGGATAAAAATTTTCAAATTCAATTTCTTTTACACATTTTTTTGCTATGTATTATGATAATAATATACTTGCATGATTTTCATTAATAAAACTTAGGTTATTTATTTCAAGATATTCATCTGAACAAATTCAACATTTTGACATGTGCCTCCTTAATTATTTTTTTCATTTATAGAACTAAGTAAAATGTGAATTCATGAGTCCATTATTGCTATTTTGTGATATTAAAACAAAATCATTTTATTTCAAATTCTTAAATTAAATGAAAATTCACTTCAATTCTCAAAATATGCATAAACGATAATATTATTTTGAAAATAAAATTAAAATATATATGTTCTGTAGTATTAAGAGGATAAACTGTCTATACGGTCCTGTAAAAATTTTAATATACTAAATACATTAAAAAAATTAAAAAAAATTAAAACAAAAAACAAAAATATTAGGAAGTGAAACGTGACTGTCATTATTCATGATCGTTAATTATTTAAAATGTTAAAAAAATCAAATTAAACACAATTGATGAAAACTAGGTTTATTTGAGAATAAAAACAAAATTGAGACTGATTTGACAAAACTCGATGAAAATTGGTATCAAAAATATTTTAACCAAAAGTATGTATATGTACGGGGTGTGAAACTATTTTATCATACATAAAATGATCATAAATTATGTAAATTTTAGTGAACGTTTTTGTAATCATATTCAAATAGCTTTCATTATAAAGTTAAAAGTAACCGTAAGAAAATAAAAAATATTTAATATGAAAAGTAGTAGTATTTTATATTAAAAAAATAAAAAATAATAAAAAATTACTTTGAGTACCAAGTTGGGTGATAAATGATAATATATAAAAGTTTGTAATCAATTTTCAAGTCCGTATTAGTAAGAGACTTTTAGGCTTTGTTCACTTGAAGGAAAGTAATTATTCATAGAGAATGACAACTATGGATTAAAGGTCATATTTGCGTTTGTTTAAGTGGATTGGAGAGTAAGAAAATGTGACGATTTGCGAAATCTACTGATTTTGCAGTCCTGATTAAGTTGAGGTAATTTGAGATGGATACTTGTTTAAATACATTTTTACCCTCAAATTAAATATGTTTTCTTCATGAGCATGTGTGCGGTTGATGGAATAAGATGAAGAGGGATCCGATCCCATGAGGGCGGAACCAATCTATGAGGAAATGTGAGAGTGAATTCGATCCATGGCAACTCGAACCGATCCATGATAGTCCAAGTACACTTTTTATTAAATTAATGGGTCTTCCAAATTCATTGTAGAGTATGGTTTTACTTCCTTTGGACCATGTTTGTTTTTAAAAAGCAAATAATATATATATATATATATATATATATATATATATATATATATATATATATATATAATATTTAATGATATTTATT
>Ga0214544_1010703_pt1 | contig 13278 bp, 4 predicted proteins | sample CNSS3metaG_FD_160074 | JGI IMG/M metagenome (GOLD analysis project Ga0214544, IMG submission 160074) | Root nodule microbial communities from cowpea collected in UCLA plant growth center, Los Angeles, California, USA - CNSS3 | ecosystem: Host-associated > Plants > Roots > Nodule | place: USA...
TATATATAAAAGTATATAAAAAAAAAAGTATCCATGGCACCTAACAACAAGTTATATTAGTTAACTTTCAAAGATATGGTACTCACATACAAACGTGACAACAAGGCACAAAAAATAAATACATTTAAAATAATACTTCAAAGTCATTCGAACACTCCATTAATCGGATAACTTTATATTGTGAATAGACATGTCAAAGTAGCTAATCCGGTTTATACAGGTTGGTTTACCACGAGCAGGATTGAAAATAAGTGAACCCAACCCATCTCATTTTATGGTGAACCAAAAATTTTGTAATCCGGTTCAACCCATCACGGATTGGTGGGTTAAGTGGACGAGCTCACCAACCCACATAAAAAATATTTATTTATTTTTAAGTATTTAACTATTTAAATAATTTTTTAAGCAACCCATGAGATGACAATCACAATAAAATCAAGAACCAATATCTTCATCATGCTTATTATATGGTGAATTGTTTTCAAAAAAGTGTCCATATAGTCCAATAGTCCAAGAAAATATGACTAATATTACACATTTTCTGTCATGCTATTCAACAAAATATAAATAAAAAAATTACACATTTTTGTCATGCTAATTTTTAAAAATGTGTTTATAAAAGGGTTGCTTGTGTAAGTTATTATAAAGATTATAGTTAAAGATTAAATTATCAGCCTATATAACTTGACAATCAAATTAATGAAAACTTCAAATTATTCAAATATTATTGAGCAATATTCTAACATTTAAAAATATGAAAGTGTGAACTTACATAATTAGGAGTAATAAATAATTATTAAAAAAATTTAAAAAATAATTGTAAAAAAATATTGGTTGGTTAAGTGGGTCAACAGAACTTCAACCCGATTCGAATTCATTTAACCAGTGGGTTAAGTGAGCTGCCGAGTTGAGTTCAACCCACTTTTAAGCTGAATTTTTTTCAATCCAACCCGACTGAATCCATGGTGAGTCGAGTTGACTCATATTACAAACGATCTTATTGGTCTTCATTCTTTCACTTTCAAAACTAGTGTTACATGTCCTCATAAGTAGACTCGTCATATTCATTTATTTTTAAGAACGTGTGAAAGCAAATAATTTCTTGTCATTTTATTCATTTTGGATGAAAATACAACCGTAATAAGTAGCACTCACTACAATAAGAAAACCTTAACCAAAATTTTTATGGCAAATTACACTTGGACTTGTTACCAGAAACATAAAAGACACAAATACTACAGAGATTAATTTTACGGGCACACAAACATTAGAATAACAGTAACAGCTTATGTCATTACTGTAGAAACTCCTTATATCTGAGCCAAGCGATTGATGTCAACAGGGTAAGCATCTGATGCAGATTGAGCATTGTAAGCTCTATTTGCAATGATAGCATTTGCAGACTCTGTTGGATGAAATGCATCCCAAAACAGGTATTCCTTCCTGTTCCTGCATGGGGGTTGAAAGGGCAAACATGTAATTTGACCATTGTTCCTTCCTACCCCACAGCACCCAGCATTTGTAACTCTGAATCCTGAAAATTAAACACCACATCACCGTAAATTTCATTCTAAAAAAAATAGCATATGTTTTTAGGCATAACAGAAAACAATTACCAAAGGAAGATGGGTTGTTTATGATATCTTGAAAGATTCCATAAACGTTTACATAGGTGGCTTTCGCATCCGGAAACTGGTTGTTGAAATTATCAACAAGAGATCTCAATCCGTTGTTGAATAATTGGTTTGCAGAATTGATTCTCGCCACACATGTTCTACCATCTGGGCTGTTCTGGGCCAATGCATTGGGGCTGCAACCTATTTGACCAACCCCAAACAGCGCCAATTTCCTTGCGCCATTGTTGTACAAGATCTGAATCAATCACAACCACAAAACAACTTTGTTTTTAAACTTATTTCATTTTGTTCAAATTTGTTTATGTTGGTGAGAAGAAGCAGATACTAACCCTGAGTTGTTGAGCATATGCCTGAATAAGAACATTAGCGTACTGCTGGGGTGTGAACTGTCTACTGCTGGAATAGACTAAGGGCATGAAATAGTTGTTGAGGTAATCATTGCTACCCAATCCAATTGAGTAGATGCACTTGCTTAGGTAATTTGCAGCTGTGTTTTCATCTCCCAGTAAATTTACAATCTGGGTCACCGTTCTTTGGTAATTCTGTACCTGCCCCCTAAAACTGATACGACCACCCTACAGTAGAAAACGAATGAACAATTATAGGAAATTGCGAAATTAATGAAAGAAAAAGTTATGGGCCAAAATAAATGAATAAATAAGCACCAATTGCTGTCCAGTTTCCTCTCTAATGCCGGCAGCTGCAGAAGCATAATTCACTCCCCTAAGTATGTCTCTACCTCTTGCTGTTGCATAGGGACTTATGTAATTGTTGAACCCCAAAAGCTGAGCTGTTAAATTTCAAGAGAAAGTTAGACAACGCTAAAATGTTTCATATCACCATCTTTTTCTTTTTAGTATTACTATACCAGAATTTCTGGTTAATTTTTCTAGCTGTTGCTGTTTCCCTCTTTACTTTCCTCTTCGACCACCACTTAGGTCTTAATTGAAGGACAACACAAGAACCGGACTGTCTTAAATTGCAAATTCAATGCAGCCAAACATACCCATGTGCTTCATATTTGAGGGGTAGACAGATAACTAAAGTCAGAGAGGAGTTGAAACATATGCACAGTTTGAAAAACTTTACTAAAAGTCAAAATTTTAGTTGCTGGTAAAAAAAAACAAAACTCATCTTATTATATTAACTTTAACTCTAAGCTTGGACCATGTAAATATTGGTGTTAACTCTAATTTTACTATCAATGAAAAACATAGTAATAAAGGAGTTTAATTGTTAGGCACAAGAATAATTAAACTTGTAATGAAAAATGAAAATAAATAACGTTGTAAGAAACAAAAGTTAAAAAAGGGTTTTGGAATGTAAAAGAAATACCACAAATTTTACTCACCAATTTCTTGTTTTTGTTTTGTGATTTCTGTGTGCTACTTTTTTGATTAGTTCTGTATTTTCATTTGCTGGTGATGTCTGACAAAGATGGTATGTGTCCTAAAGACGTTCTTTAATTAGAAGGTGAAATTAATATACTGTAAAGGGAATTTTTTTTCTGCCTAAATTTAGCATCAATGCATCGTATAATTGTCGTCAATTTCTCATTAAAGGTAATCTATGGTCGATTAGAAACGCAAACATATTTATATAAAGTTGAATTGAAGTTATATATATATATATATATATATATATATATATATATATATATATATATATATATATATATATATATATGTATCTGTCTTCACTGATTAGATGAAAAACTGGAAAACAACATAAACTGAAAAACATTATTTGCATGCTAGAAAAGCGGTGAATAAACGTAAAATCTTAAGTTGGATGAAGTGAAGATTATAGTAACAGTATCTCATATTCTGCTCAAGTAGCATGCAAGTTTAAAAAATGTCTGAAGTTGAGAAAATTATTATTTTGGAGATGTTAAGAAACTCACCGACAACATCAACAGTAGTTTTGCCATTGGAAAACCTTCCAGTTGGGCCAGCAGCGAAGTCAATTCCATAGGGAAGGTAATTAGCTTTGGCCAATGAGTTGAGCTGGTTGTTGTTCCCATTATCCACCAAAGAGTCACCAAAAATAAAGTAGCAAGGTACTTGTTGCGCAAATCCAACCCCATTACCCCATAAAACCAGAACCACTATCACTAACCCTATATTCATAATGTTCTTCCCAGATGCCATTGTCGCTGGAAATATGAAGCTACAAATTATGAACTATGTGCTTTGGGATAATGAGTGGGTGATGAACTTGTAATGAACAAAACTATTTATAGCAGGAGATGGAAGAGAAAGGACCAACCTTGTAGTCTTTTACAGTTGGGATATTATTGTTATGAGCATTAAATTCACGCGGATATAATGTGAATTTCAATGACGACAATCCCGGCTTTATCACTGTACCCCTCCATTATCTTTTTCTCTTCCCTTTGATGTCCAATTAATTACATTTTTTTAGTGATGATGTGAATTCAGGTATTGCAAGATAACCATTTCTTTTTTCTTTTTTGCAAAATTGCTTTACAGGGGAAAAAAATCGTTATGAATGATATTTTTATGATACAAATTATGAATGCATTATAGTAGGTACTGTATTGGATAACATGAAAGTAATTTGAGAGAAAGAGAAGGCCTTTCATATGAAGCGAGTCTCTTTCCTAATTAAGGGCATTCAATATAAGGTCTAAACTTGTATCTTGGTTATTGGTTGGGTTCGATCGATATAATGTTCACAGAAGATATATGATAAGCTGAATCTCAAATCAACGTCAATCATTTTCTTTCTTTTTTTTATTTTTTTATAGAACTGTGTGGATCTAGCTAGGTCACTTCCTTAAAAATTAAATAGAAATAAGATTGAGAATAATTAAGGAATTACCAAACATAGTTTATATATATATATATATATATATATCCATAAACCTTCTCTGGCACTCTTCATGACTTTACTTTCTCTTCTGCTAGCTGTTAGAATTGTGCAGAAAAATGGAGAACAGATAGTACCAAACCATTTGAATTTTGGGATCTGGAAATAAATGTTGAGAAGAAAATGAAATGAATGCAATGTCGGACAGCTTCATCATGCTATGTACCTAATCTACTCCACGTTTCAAAATATTCATCCACAATGATCATTCAAAATATATTACTCACTCACTCTTCTCCAGTTTAGATAATATTATAAACTCATTCCGTCTATCTTGTACCATAATTACTCTCAAGTATGATTCAATCAATTTTAGTTTTCAAAAGTTTATTTCAACGGCCACCATGATTGTACCTAATATTAATAATATTCTGCAAGCAATTTACGAATATGGAAAATGATATAACAATTTTCTACTACATGAGTTATCTCTCATCATTAACAGTTTGATTAAAATGTTCTTTTCCAATAAATGATATGTTTTTCATTTAACTGGACTTTATATCCATTTCAGTAGTTATTTCTTTATAGTATGTATTTAGCAATTAAAAATTAATTGGGAATATATTCAATTCCTTTATACAAAGCAAAATAACCCAAACCTAAACAAGTGATGCGACTAAGTAAGATGATGAATAATATGTCCAATTAAGATCTTGAATTGGTTTATCACTTATCACATGTATTGTGTTAAAAAACTTTTTTATAATCAATTAATCAAGAATAAAAAGAAGAATAGAAAACGATGGATAATCATTTCTTAAAAGACAAACATGTAATAGAAAAGTTAGGAAAAATAAATATAAAATGGTAAAGTAAGATCTTTAAAACATGTTGGAGCTTATTTTTAAAATAAATATTTTTTTTGTAATAATTATATCCATAAAATTATTTTGAAAAAGTAGTCCGTATAAATTTTTGAGGCCTTATACAATTACCTTTTTTTTATCTAATTGAAAATACGATCTTGAAATCTCTCAAATGTGAAATCAAGCTAGCCTATATTTTCTTTGATGGAGATTTTTTAGAGTGCAACCCAATCCTATGTCAAGCTAACGATAACAACCTCAATCTAAATTGATATAAAATGGTTTAATTGGATTGGACAATAAACCTCAGTTATTTTCTTTCCTTTTTTTCAACAAAAGGTTGGATCGAAAATATCAAATTTATTTGGATCGTTTATTTTAAGAAAAATATTTTTTAACAATTAAATTTTACAAACTTTTTATTATAATTTGAAGTGATATTTCTTAAGTGATTTTTCACTTTTTCTTTTTCTCATCTGTATATTTCAAAATTATCTAAAAGATATCATTTCATATTGTAAGAAAAAATTGTCAAAATAACATTGTTGTATGAACACAACTCAACACATTATATATTGGTCGTTTCAACTATTGATCGACCCGACATGAAATTGATTATTCTAAATATCTAATTTATGATTTTTCAGTTTTTAATAAATTTTAGTTGGCCATAAAAAAAGGGTAAAATTTAGGGAAATATATATTAAGGCCATAACGTACGCAACATTTTAATATTTAGTTGTTTGGAGAATGAAAAGCAGGAGGAGTATTGATGGGTTTGAGATGGTGGGTGATATGGCTTGGAAATTGTCAACGAAACATAAATGTTTAAGATAGTGTGAATTCAATGATTTTTTGGCTTTCATACCGACTAATATAACAGAAGCTTAGATTTTTGAAGACTCAGTAGTAATAAAAGCAAAAGGTCCAAAAATGATTGGTCAACTTAGCTATGCAGCTTGGAGCAAGTTGTGGTTGACATTTGCGTCGGTTGTGCAGCAATACTAATTAACCGTGTCTGCACTCCATGCTATGCTCCACAGGTCAACACAAAATGTTGCTGCGTCTTACTAAGCTACGAATCCTCTGCACTTTACAGCTAATAGGGATCCACGTATCTTCTTTTTCTTCTGTTCGGCTAATAATATCTACGACGCATTTGACATTAGAAGAACTAAATCATTGAAATCAATTTTACAAAATGAGTGTAAGTCTAATCATATAAAGGTGTGATTGTTAATGATAGTGAGAAATTTTTGTTTAGTTATATGATTGTTGGTTTTCGACGTATATCAGCATCTTTATTCCAATTTTCTTGCTTTACACAAAATCACAAATAAGTAGTGATTTAGCTTAGTGATGGATAGAAAAAAAAAATCTAAAAAGGAATCAAATCAAAAGAGATAACTTGAAATAAAATCAAAAATCGGATCAAATAAAAAAATTGAAAAATAATTAAAATTTGTTTGAAGTCCACAAAAATATTAAAAATCGCTCAAATGTACGTAAGTCACATACTGACTAATTGTATTTATCTGCACGAAAATCTTAACGGCTATCAAATCGTACGAATAACAAAGTAATAGTTGTTGATTAAGTTTATCAAAAAATATAACAACAAAGTAGTAGTAGGTTAAAGTTGCCCGTTAAGTTGATCGAAAAGGAAAATTATTTATTGACAAATTTTTTACAAATTTTCTACAAATAAAATTAAATAAGTATTTTTTTATTTTTAATTAAAATAAAATAATAAAGTAGTATTTTTTTTATTTAAAAAGATAGTTTGTTAAATTTTGTAAAAAAATATAAAGATTGGATATTCCTTTGCTCGAAAGTTTTATTTTTCTAACAAAAGAAATCCATTGAAATTGTAGTGTTGTTGATATTGCTTTCACGAGCAACTAATTGTAATTTATATATGTTAATATGCATTACACTATGTTTATAAGTTATCTTCATTTTTTCTTAATCATTTGAAATCATTTTCACTAATAATTAATTTATTGTAATTAAATATAATTAATTATTATAAGTAAGTTAATCTATTTGTAGAGGTGGTAAAATTGGATGGTCCAACGAGTTAACTTATCAGTAGAAGGAACAAATTGTGTTGAATATTTCAATCCATCAGTCAGTTCTTCTTTGTTCTATCTAGCCTGAAAATTTTATGGACCAAAATACACGTCAGCCCATCTCAGCTCATGTGTCTGTTTTTAAAAATTAAAATAAAAATAATTAAAAATATTAATTTTTTATATTATATTTTTTAAATTTGTAAATATTTAATAGTATTATAATTTAAATCATTAACTCTTACAAATTAAGTACCGATTATTAGTTATATTTGAGTAATTTAATATATAAATGTAATAATTATTTTAATTTATCTAATTAAAAATATTAACTAATCAATTAAAAATTAAAAAAATATTTTATTTGATTAAATATGTTTTTAATATTAATTTATATGTATATAAAAAATTTTGAAAATTTGAAAAAAAATTAAAAAAGTTAAAAAACAAAAAGAAAAACTTAACGGATTAGTTTGGTCCAAACCATTAGTCTATTTCTATTTGATGGGCCAGCCAGGGCCGACCCGTTTTTGACAGACCATAGACAGATTGAATCAAAACGGATTGGTCCATTTTATCATGTAATTATTTTGAATTATTTTGAATGATAAAAATTATCTAAAAATATTTCAAACACAAGTTTTGCACTTATTTGATTATCACCCAAATTATCCATTAGATACCCAAATAATCCATTAGATTATTCTGATTTTACTTTTAAATTCCACTACTAGAAAAATAATCCATTAGTGTTTGTATCGATTATTTTTAGATATCTTATTGATCAAAAGTAAATTATTATAATATATAGGTTGATTTCCTTGTAAATAACTTTTGTAGCAATGAGTTAAAGTTATTTTCTAAAAAAAAATAATTAATGATGAGGATACTTCATTCTAGTTATTCTAGATTTTATTTTTATTTTTATTACGTTTATACAACATTTTAGTTATGTTAATATAGTTTTCTTTAATGTCAGGAAGGACACTTTTATCGTGTTGAAATGAGTATTTTAGTTATGTTAAAAATTTCGTATTTTTTATTTTTTTTTAGTATTTTTAAATAAGGTCATGTTTGTATTTTTAGTTTTTTCTAGTATTTCTCTACATTCGTTTCTTTCATTTGGCATGTGTTAAGTAATAAGTTATTCGTCAAAATAACACATCGGTCGGATAAGACTCACATATGTATATTTTCTTTTGTTTTTTATTCTTAATAAATTTTAAAATTTTGCATTTGATCTCAATAACTTAGTGTTCTATTTTGGCCGTTCATATAATTTTACTTTTTGCTTTTGATTCATTAACATTCTTAAAGTGATAGTGCACTTATATTTGTTAAGCCAGCAAGTCAACAATTTTTTTTTTCAAATCTTATCAAATTGTAATTTTCACACTGAAATTATATTGCCTAAAATAAATTACGGTTGGTAATATAAACCCGCAAATATTTAACCTCAGTGTGTCCTTTTAATCCAAACCAAACCATGACAATGTGTCAATTAAATGATAATAAAGATAACATTCTAATTGTTGGGTTGGGCTTCAAGTATGTGATTAAAAGGTCCAATCTAAAGAAATTTATTTTGTCTTATTATTTAATCTAAATGGAGAGATTTTTTAAGTCAAAAGAGTGTATAGAGGTTTATTCGATAGTGAAAAATGCAGTCTTAGGGGAGAAAAAAATACTGCTAGAAAATTCACTATACAATTACTATAATTTTGACAGCTATCAGGATCGTGAATTGAAAAATACTGCTGGAAAATTCATTACGCCATTAGAATCGTTAATCGGAGGTTTAAAGTTAAAGATATTAGTTTTGCACAACAGCTCTAATTTTCTAGTTTCTCTTTTATTTGTTTTTCGTATTTAAGAGCATATGTATTGATTTGCTATAAGTATTTATTTTTATTTTTTATTTGACATTCTTGTATTTGTATTAAATTTTAGTGAAATTTGATTTATTGACTTATGCCCATGGTTTTTTATTTTTTGTATTGAGAGATTTTATATTAAAAATATTAGTGTTATTTTATTTTGTTATTGTTCCTCGTAAGATTGTTATTATTGTTTGCCGCCACTGATTAACCTACAATATCGTTTTTGGACAGTGATAAAGAAGAGTGTGTTCGGAGCTTTAAATTAAGTATGAGTAAATTTCTTTGCAAGTGAGAATAAAATTTTATTTTATGTTAAACTTGAAATTATTTGTTGTATTTAAGATGGAGTATAAATAGTAAACAAGGTTCTGGGCCCTTTAAGTTGTTTGGTTAAAAAATATAATAATGTGAGCAACGAGAGAATGTGTATAATTAAGCAAAATCAAGGGGTTCCATTAGAAAAATTTCTTTTATCCCTCTTTTAAACTACAAGCTTTGAAAGATAATAGTTATTAGACGGAATGATGATACATAAAGACTCCATCCATCTTCTATTCTACATTTATACAATATCGATAAAATAACATTTTTAATTTAAAATATAAAAATAATATATAATAAATTCATTAAAAGAAATAAAAATATTAACCTTTTGTTAAGTGTCAGAAAGGTGCAGAAAAACTAAAAGGTAAATTTGTAAAATTTTTCTAAGAGTTCTTCAATCCTCTTCTTCTTTCACCTTCATCCCTCTCTCAATATCTAAAATAAGAGATTGAAGAAGGTCCTTAAACTGTAATATATTTTGTTGTCTGATATTTTCTTCTTATATTTATGTTATAATGAGAGTAGTTAAAGATCTGTCTTAATCAGTTCTTCTCAAATATAATTTCAATGAAACATTAACAAATATAAATATATAATCCGTCTCCTAAAATTACACATTAGAATGAAAGCAACAATGGCAGAGGTTATTGCAATTACTAGAGGTTTTTGGCAGAAGAAAAATGTGATTAGGTCCTAACCAAGGTATTGATATCAACAGGGTAAGCATCTGATGTAGATGGAGCGTTGAAGGCTCTCCTCCCAACGATAGTATTTGCAGCCTCACTTGGATGGTATGCATCCCAATACAATACCTCGTTTCTGTTAGAGCATGGTTGTTGCATTGGCACACATGTAACAACACCACTGTTCCTTCCTACCCTACAGCACCCACCATTTATCACTCTGAAACCTGAAAATTCAACAACACCACTTCTTAACAAAATCACCACCAATTTCAACTACCTGCTAAATTTGAGTCCCAACAAAATTCCAAATGTTCTGGGCAGAAGATAATTACCAAAGCTTGATGGGTTACTAATTATGTTTTGAAAGATACCATAAACGTTTATGAAGATGAGTCTTGCATTCGGCAACTGGGTGTTGAGTTGATCAACCATAGATCTCACTCTGCTGTTGAATAATTGAATTGGGGAATTCAATCTTTCCACACATGTTCTACCGTCTGGGCTGTTTTGGGCCAATGCGTAAGGGCTGCAACCTATCGGAGCAACCCCAAATAACACCATTTTCCTTGCCCCGTAGTTATACAGAACCTGAATCAAATACACAACAATCAAGCTTTGAATTTGTGATCCTTAGTTATCAGTTTTTGTTGATAAGTGAACCTAACTAATATCTTAATGAAAATGTTAAGAAAAGATGGTTGAAAATGTGAAAGCTAAATTAAGCATATACTAACCCTGAGGAATTGAGCATATTGTTGAACAAGAAGATCAGCAAACTGATCTGGTGCATATTGAGTGCTGCTGCGATATAGTTGAGGCAAGAAATAGTTGTTAAGGTAATCTTCACTACCAAATCCAATTGAATAAATGCACCTATTCAGATAAACCGCAGTTCTGTTGACATCTCTCAATAAATTTAACATATAGGACACTGTTCTTATGTGGTTTTGCACCTGCCCTCTGAAACTGGTTCGGCCTCCCTATAAAGTTGAACACAAATCAATAATTATACACAAAAATAAACACCAAATTGATGAAGAAAAGAAGAACTGAATAAGTACCAGGTGCTGCCCCGTTTCATCACTAATTCCGGCACCTGCAGAAGCATAATTGACTCCATAAAATATGTCTCTGTCTCTAGCTCTTGAAAATGGAGCTATGTAACCGTTCAACCCCAATTGTTGAGCTGTTAAATTTCACGAGAAAGTTAGACAACATTTCATCTGTTTACATGCAAATATATCATCAGCTCTTGATTTTGTCAATAAATCAACATTTTTGTAAAATATATCTATCTGAATCAATTCTTTTTGTTTCTGATGTCTCCTCCTTCTGCCTCTTAAGGGTGCCTCTTTGTCCAAGAACTAGACCAAAATTAGACTCTTTAATTGAACATTTACTGCAGCCTAACAAAATCATGTGCTTGGTGGTATTGGAGGGTTAGGCAGACAAAATGACTGAAAGGGCAATATGCTCATTTTTTCAAATCATATATAAGTATAGTAATAACTTGAATGATACAAAGATAAAAACATATGTACATAAATTATATTTTCACTAATTTGTATAATTTTAATAATTTTATACCATGTTAAGAATTAAACTTTAATTCTAACTCAATCTTACAATAGTAACTTATATGATAACATTTGTATTTATTTATATATTATAAATTGATCTTATCTTTAGTTAATACAAGACTTCTAATTGAAAGATATATATGTGATATTATTATTAAATTAGAAATAAAATCTAAAAATTTTCTTAAAAAATACTATTATTATTATTAAATAAAAATATAAAAGAAGTAATTGTATTTTAGAAAAGGAGGATAAACTAAGAAACTAACCAATTTCATCAACAGTAGTTTTGCCATTGGAAAACCTTCCAGTTGGGCCGGAAGGGTAGTCGATCCCATAAGGCGGATAATTGGCCTTTGCATATGACCAAAGGTTGTTGTTGTTCCCACTATCAGCCAATGAGTCCCCAAAAATAAAGTAGCATGGAACTTGTTGTGCACCTCCACTCACACTCCACAAACCCACACCCACAATTACCATCACCACTATATTCATATTCACCTTCACCACTCAACAAAAACCTACCAAATTAACAACAACATGTGGATCACAGTTCTAATGTCACAAAAACTATATATACTAGTAGAAGGAAAAGAAAAAACAAACCTTTTACCATTCCTATATTTCTTTTTATCAGCATTAACTTCACCCATACTTAATGTGAAATTCAATGCCACGTTAGCCTTGTACCACTTTACCTATAGTTCAAGATAATTAAATTCTAGTAATTACTTACTTTTAAATTTTGTGTCTAAACCAAACTAATTAAAGTAAAAAGAATATGGAGATTCTCCAGACATGAAACTGTATATTTAAAGATACTTTAAAATGTATGTTACAGATTTAGTGTTGAAGAATAATTTTGTGTTAAATTGGAATGAAAAAATTCTAACATTTTTTTCAAGAAGCATGTATTGTTTTAGGGCACAGCGTTTACTTTTTTTTTTCTTCTCTGGTTAGTGCTCCACAGAAACTGGAAAGTGGAGTACGAAACAAGTTTGAATTTTGGAATGGGAAATTAAAGATTGGAGGTGGCAGGAACAACAGGGAATTTGAAACTAAAAGTTGACAAAATCAGATGAATCCTATGCACTTAGGGCAACTTCATCACGCCAACTCCTTATCCTCTATTTACTCACAATAACTAATTTTATTTGTTTTCTAAGAATTTTTCACAAACTCAGAATTTCTTCATTAATTATTTCAATTTCGTACTAATCTTTTAAATATTTGTACTCAATATATGGAGGTCTATTGATTAAAGAATACTCTGAATATTCCAATCGAGAATATTTCAACTCAATATAATTATATTTTAAAATTTATGCATTGACAAAAATTGAGACAATCTTTATAAGATTGAAACTTGTCTTTATATATATATATATATATATATAT
>Ga0214544_1010707_pt1 | contig 13273 bp, 14 predicted proteins | sample CNSS3metaG_FD_160074 | JGI IMG/M metagenome (GOLD analysis project Ga0214544, IMG submission 160074) | Root nodule microbial communities from cowpea collected in UCLA plant growth center, Los Angeles, California, USA - CNSS3 | ecosystem: Host-associated > Plants > Roots > Nodule | place: USA...
TGCAAAAAAGATTTACACATATAGTAAATCACCTCCTAGCCCTTGGCAAGACTTTTGACAAAGAGGAACTCAATATCAAAATTTTGAAGAGCTTAAATAGGACATGGCAGCCTAAAGTTACAACAATGTTTGAATCAAGAGATCTCACTAGTATGAACATAGCCACTCTCTTTGGAAAACTGAGGGAACATGAACTAGAGCTTGAAAGACTCAAGGAAGAAGAGGATGGAGAAAAAAGGCACACTATAGCCTTGAAGAGTGTTGTGAAATCTAGAACAAAGCTTAAGAAAACATAATCTGCAGATGACTCAAATGATGGAAATTTTGACAATATAGCCTTGAGTTTAATGGTAAAAAGGTTCTATAAATTCTTGAAGTTTAAAAATAAGACTAACAGCTATGCAGACAATAAGAGACAGTCCATAAAGCAGGAACGTTCTAGCACTCCAACCTGCTATGAGTGTGGCAAAACAGGACACATCAAACCAGATTGCCATGTACTCAAGATGAAACAGAAGCTGGAAGAGAAGACCAAGGCAAAAAAGCACATGAAGAAAAAGAAAGCTTATATTGCCTGTAGAAGACAATGATTCCAGCACATCCAGTGAATCGGATGCGAGCACTGAGGAGGAAAACAATGTATCTGATGGCTGGAACAAGATCCTCTAAAAGTAGTGTGAGTAGTTTCAAATATGAACATGATGAAAATAACTACTATGAATTGCTTGATGCCTTTAATGAATTACATAAGGAAGCCACGAAACTGCAAAAGTCAAATAATAAATGTAGAGGAGAAATTAAATGGCTTGAAAGTAGAATAAAGCAACTAGAAGAGGAGAATGAAAATTTAATGTCAACACCCAATTTCGTTCGGGTAAATGCATTTGTTTGGTTAAAAAAATAATAATAATAAGAATATAAATAATATATAATATAATAATAATAATAGTAATAATAAATAATAAAATAAAATAAAATAATATGTTTGGATTGATGGTAGGTTTTTTTTAACTTTGATTCTACCACGGGAAAAAGAAAAAAAAAGAAAAAAGAAAAAAACCAAGAGAAGGAGAATCTAATTTATTATCACACTCTTTTTATGACAGAAGAGAACGTTTCATAGTTTCTGTTTTTAGAAAAAGGTATAATATTAGGAGCCATTTTTTTTATAATAATTTGAATAAATATCTTGTATTTACACTTATGTGTCTCTTTCCGTTGTCAGTCGGGGAAGATATTATTTTAATTAGAAGCTGTCCCAATCACACCTTAGACGCACGTGACACAACCTAACCGAGGTTATTTCCCCAAGGTTGTTAGCGGTACACGGCCACCAAACTCCATAGGACCGAGAGCCGAGCCCCACACACTAGGAGCACCTCCAAGACCCAAAGATGTTAGCGGTGCATGGCCACCAACCAAACTCCCTAGGCCGAGCCCACGACCAGAAGGTTAGGAGCGTCCCTAGAGACAAGGACGTCAGCGGTACACGGCCTCTGTCAAACTCCCTAGGCCGAGTACTAATCCCAGCACACCAAGAAACCTAAAACCTACCAAGTCACAAACCTGACGGCCCCCAGTCAGCGGCAACCTGAGCTAGCTAAGGTAGCCCCAAGTATACAAACCCTCAGATCTCCATGGCCGAATACCGAATCCCCCTTACTAGGAAGGAGCTTATCACCCATACTCATAACCAACACTCATTGCATAACAACCCTCAGGGGCTTATTAGTATTTTCACCCCATGCCAGTAAACCCCAATAAAGGTAAATAGGTATTTGGGACTCCAAAGCCCATTGTAGGTAGGACCCACAGGTAAAATAGTATATATAACACGTTATCCTATGCATTGATTACACATTAATATATTCTCTGAAAGTTCTGACATCACCAGTGCTAACTTAGGCATCGGAGTGTCTTTTGCAGGTCCCCTGCGCCGCCCCCTGTATCTGACCGAAGTGAGAGAAGACAACTAGAGACTAGATATCCGAGTACCTCATCAGATTTGTGGATTACGGCTTGGCTCTATAAGAACAATTGGCGCCCGAATGCAGAAGTCGGGGACCCCAGCCCCACGTCAGAAATATCACGCATTATGGAGGCCCAGGCCCGTATGCACCAAGAATTCACAGAGTATAAGAAGAGGAACGCAGATGAAATGGAGGCTCTACGGGAAGAGAACTCTCGCCTTCGAAGGAGGATCGAAGCAGACAAGGCAACAGCGGAGCCCCACCCCACGCACTCTCTGGTGGAGGTCCCTCCTACCGAAGACGAAAGCGAATATAAACCCATTGGCAACACTATGGGTGGAAACTACAGCTCCCTGGCCTCTAGAGGAAACCATCGTCACCCCTTTGTGGACGGCATCGCTGAAACCCCCTTGCCCCATAAATGGAAGGCACCTACCGTCACTTACGACGGCTCGACCGACCCGGATGAATTCGTGTCCATTTACATGAACCAAATCAGCTTATACTCCACAGACGATGTCGTCTTGTGTAAGTCATTTTCGGTAGCACTCAGAGGTTTTGCATTGGAATGGTTCATGAGCTTGCCCCCCTACACCATCGATTCTTTCACCACGTTAACGACAGCCTTCACCACCGAGTTCGACACCAGCCGCCGCCACGACCTCACAACAATCGCCCTCCTCAATCTCCGACAAGAGGAGGGGGAACTGCTTCGGGTCTTCATAGATAGATTCGGGGCCATCGCTATGAAGATGAAGGATCTAACCCCCAACCTGATCCTAACCTACATGATGACTTCCCTCAGACCAGGACCGTTCGTCGATGAGCTAGCTATGCGCCTACCCCTAGGAATGCAAAAGCTCAGGAAGAGGGCAGCCATGTTCATCAGAGTCGAAGACATGCGACGGTATCAGGACAACGTCTAGTCCGCCCCAACCCAAGCAGAAGCTAAGAGGGCTACTAGAGAGCCAGTATCGCGCGAGCCAAATCGCCTAAGAGAACGGAAACATTCCAAGTTCACCAGCTACGCACCTCTAAACACCACCAAGTCCCGCATCCTAGATGAGGTCTTGCAGGCGACGTTAATCCCACCACCCTGAAAGTTTCAAAATCCACCCAACGCAGATGTGAGCAAATTCTGCCGGTATCACCGCAACAACGGACACACAACTGAAGAATGTGAAACGCTGCGAGATAAAATAGAGGAGCTGATACACGCTGGCCACCTAAGGCATTACATACGGGGCGAAGAAGGAGGATCCCGACCCCGTCACGAAAAATCCGACAGCAGGAGTTTTGAGCGAAGGGACGAAAGACGACCTGAGCGTACAGAGTCGCGGAGAGAACCAAGGGGAAACCAGAATGTCGAATATAGGGCGGCGAACCAATAAGACAGACGGCCCGATGACAGACCCCCCCTAAGAGGAACGATCAACACCATATCTGGCGGATTCGCTGGCCGAGGATGCTCATCTTCTTAGAGGTAGAGGCACTTGAGAGCCATCCAATTTGTGCATGCCATAGCCAACAGGCCACAAAGGAGAATGCCCCCATCACATTCACGGACCTGGACTTGCAGGAACCGATCCAAACCAAGATGACCCCATGGTCATAACCGTCGAGCTCCAAAATTTCGCGGTAAAGAAAGTACTAGTCGACCAAGGTAGTTCGGTAGACATACTGTATTGGAAGACCTTCCGAAAGTTGCAGATACCCCCGGAAGATCTGACACCATACGATGACCCCACATACGGATTCGCTGGCGAGAGAGTCCCAACCAAAGGCTACGTTGACTTGCATACAACCTTTGGAGAGGGAAAAAGAGTTAGAACCATACTGATCCGCTACCTGGTCGTCGACGCCCACACCTCATACAATGTGCTACTAGGGCACCCTCACTGAACGCACTAGGAGCAATAGTATCCACCCCACACCTGGCTATGAAATTCCCTTCGCCATCGGGAGACATCCTCATAGTGCATGGCGACCAAAAGGCGGCCAGGGAATGCTACATGGCCAGCCTAAAGTTGCCCCAGCCCCCCCTCACGACTCACAACATAGAAACCACTCCCGAAGGAGCCCTCCTGGCTGGAGACGAGCTCGACCCCAAAATCAATTCTGATTCCCGTGTGGAACTAGTGGGAGAAACAAGGCGGTTTCCCCTGGCCCAACCAGAACGCTTCCTCCAAATTGGCACGTCCCTCCAAGGTCAACACGCGCAGCAAATAGAAAAAGTACTCCTTGATAATGCTGATCTATTCGCATGGACAGTTGCGGACCTCCCCGGGGTCCATCCCAGGATAGTTTCCCACAAGTTATCCGTTTTCAAAGAAGCCAAACCTGTCTCCCAGAAGAAACGCAGACTGGGAGAAGAGCGGAGGCAGGCTGCCATCGCAAAGGCATAAAAACTAAGGCTGGCCGGATTTGTGGGCGAAGCCCGGTACACAACGTGGTTAGCCAATGTGGTGCTTGTCAAGAAACCCAACGGGAAGTGACGCATGTGCGTCGACTACACTAACCTCAACAAGGCCTGCCTAGAGATGCTTACCCCCTGCCCAGCATAGATCGACTCGTAGATGGGGCAGCAGGGCATGCGGTGCTGAGCTTCTTGGACGCATATTCCGGGTATAACCAGATACCAATGGCCGAAGAGGATAAGTTGAAAACTGCTTCATCACGGAGGAAGCCAACCTTTTTTACAAAGTTATGCCCTTTGGCTTAAAGAACGCAGGAGCGACGTATCAATGGTTAATGGACAGGGTTTTCGAACCCCTCTTGGGAAAAACCGTCGAGGTATACGTGGACGACATAGTGGTAAAATCCCCCGACCCAGTACAACACTCGTCTGACTTGGCAGACGTCTTCGAGGCAATCCGAGCATACAACTTAAGGCTAAACCCAGAAAAATGCACTTTTGGCGTCAATGGCGGCAAGTTTCTAGGCTTTATGCTCACACAAAGGGGAATTGAAGCCAACCCGGAAAAATGTCAAGCAATCATCAATATGAGAAGCCCAGTCACTGTTAAAGAAGTTCAACGCCTGGTTGGCAGGCTAACAGCAATATCTCGCTTCCTTCCCAAACTCGTGTAGAAAACTGAACCAATGATCAAGCTACTCAAAAAGTCAGCAAAGTTCGCATGGGACGACACCTGCCAGCAAAGTTTCGACCAGTTAAAGCAACTACTCACCACCCCACCAATCTTAAGCAAACCCAGCCCTAACCTACCCTTGGTAGTTTATATTTCAGTATCCGACAGCGTCGTCAGTGCCGCGATTATCCAAGAAATAGATAACCAGCAACAGCCCATTTACTTCATCAGACGCGTGCTGCAAGACCCGGAGACACGCTATCAAATGGTAGAAAGAGTCGCTCTGTCACTTGTCACAACCGCAAGAAGACTTAGGCCATACTTTCAAAGTCATCCGATAATCGTAAGAACCGACTGCCCAATCCAAAAGATCTTACAGAAGCCCGATTTGGCCGGTCGATTGTCGGCATGGTCAATCGAGCTATCAGAATTCAACATCCAGTACGAACCGCGCGGTGCGATCAAGGCCCAGTGCCTGGCAGATTTCACTAATGACTTGCAAAGCTATACAGCTATCCAAGACACATGGTGGACCATGCACGTGGATGGGTCATCCAACCCACAAGGAGCAGGAGCGGGCATCGTGCTGGAAGGACCAGACAACGTCCTCATTGAACAATCCTTACAATTCAAGTTCAAAACCTCCAACAACCAGGCAGAATATGAGGCGATAATAGTTGGCCTTCACCTGTCCAAAGAAGTCGGCGCAAAGCGACTCATATGCAAGACCGACTCCCGTCTAACCGTAGGCCACCTAACAGGCGAGTACCAAGTAAAAGACCCCCTGATGGCACAATACTACCACATAGTCACTGATGTGATAAGCTACTTCGAGGATTTCAAGATCGAACACGTGCCAAGGGCAAATAACGCCAGGGCGGACCTCCTATCCAAACTCGCCAGCACAAAGAAAAAAGCCAAGTACAGGTCACTCTTGCAGCAAACCCTGGAGGCACCATCCATCGAATGCGAGCCCCAATGCATGCAAATCACAACACGCGGCACTTGGATGGACCCCTTCATCCGATACTTACAGAACGAGACTATACTTGAAAAGGAGGAAAAGGGTTGGACAAGAAAGGCGGCACGTTACACGTTGGTTGGGGGGAACTCTTCCGAAGAGGCTTCAACATCCTGCTTTTGAAGTGCATCACTGCAGAAAAGGCCAACTACGTCATGCGAGAAATACATGAAGGAACGTGCGGATACCACTCCGGCCCGAAAACTATGGCAGCCTGCATACTGCATGCAGGATACTTCTGGCCAACGATGACTGAAGATTGTACCGCATACACCCAGAAATGCATCCCATGTCAAAAGCACGGCCTAGTGTCACACCTACGTCATGAAGAGCTGCACCACATTTGTTCCCTATGGCCATTCTCCAAATAGGGAATAGACATAATCGGGCCGTTCACACCCAGGAAAGGGCAAGTCAAATTCCTCCTAGTGGGCGTAGACTATTTCTCCAAATGGATCGAGGCCAAACCATTGGCAACAATAACAGCAAATCAAATACAAAAGTTCGTATGGAAAAACATAGTCTGCAGATACGGTATTCCCCACACAATAATAACAGACAACGATCGGCAATTCATTGATCGAGGATTAGCAGAATTCTACCGCAACCTTAAAATCAAGCACATAACCAGCTCCGTTGAACACTCACAAACAAATGGCCAAGCAGAAGCAGCCAACAAGGTCATTTTGGGACAATTAAAAAAGCGGCTCGACAACGTCAAAGGAAGATGGCCGGAGGAATTGCTCGAGATACTATGGGCGTATCGATGCACACCACAATCGTCAACCCGCAAAACACCCTACAGCCTGGTCTATGGCACGAACGCCTTAATACTAGTCGAGATAGGCGAGCCGTCAGTACGGCAAGAGCACCACAACCCGAAGGTCAATGAAGCACACATGCACACCCACCTAGACTTGCTCCAAGAGAAAAGAGAAACGGCCAGCATCCGGGACATGGCCACCAAGCTGAGAGCGACAAGGAAATATACTCTAAGCTAGCACCGAGATCATTCCACAAAGGCGACCTGTTATGGAGAATGGCAAGCAAGGCACGCAAACACAACGGAAAGTTCTCCGCTAACTGGGAAGGATCGTTCCGAGTCCTACAAGAAGTGGGTAAGGGCGCCTATCGACTCGAGCGCCTATCTAGTGAGCCCATACCCAACACATGGAACGTCTCCCACCTGAAGTTTTACTTCAGTTAGATGCATCTTTTCTTTTCCTTTCATGTAACCGGATGTACTCTTTCCTACCCTAACATTTTTCCCTAAGGAGGGTTTTGGCCAGGGAGGTTTTAACGAGGCATCCGTCTTTTTTTCATTTCAATGATACGATGCAGTTACACAACCATGTCCATGATTATTAAACTCCCGGCCACTCCACGCGTCGCTAATCGAACTGGCAAAACTGCTAAATTCCCATCCACTTGACTAAGTGTCGTTGGTCGAAACATCGCATGTAATTCCTAACCACTAACCTAAGTGTCGTTGGTCGAAACATCAAAACGCTAACTCCCGACCACTAACCCATGTGTCGCTGGTCGAGCAATCACAAATCCCCCAGCTGCTCACCGTCGACCAAGCCCAAGGCACGACACCGACTGCCGGCACACAATCAAAATAACGAAACCAAAGTTCTCAACCGCTAACTATACACACGAATCAATAACAAACTACCTAAAACGTCATCGCAAAACGACACATACATTCGCAACGATATAGCTCGACTCGCCAAAGTTACAAGAAACGATAAGCTGCACGCAATGCAAGAAAAGATAACAAAGAAACGCGAATTATATTAATTTTGTAAACAAGCATTACAAACAGGCAAGTCTAACAAAAAAAATGGCGACCTCGCCCCAGCTAATCTTGTACATTAAAGCAAAAAAAACATAGTCGGCGACCTCGCCCCAATTACAAAAAACATTCGCCCTAAAGTGTCGAAGGACAGGCACCAAGCAACACCATCTAATCACCCTCATTATCAGCCCCCCATCACATTCAGCCCCCCTAGCGGCTCTTCCTCCTCCCCCTCTTCATCTCCCCCATCCTCCCCTTAAATCGCAGTATCCACGTTTGGCGGGGTCGTCGCCAACGTCCCCTCGTCCCCTACCGCATCCACTTCCAACACGGCCTTCAGACGACCAATCTTAGCCACATCCAGCATACGATTATCATAAACATCCAGATTAACGTTAAACCGATAATCGATAACGGACACTTCCCTATACAGAAAATCCACTTGTCGCAGCGCCTTTTGGAATCCGTTCACGTGTTCGGAGTAGATGGCCTGTTGCAGCCTGTCAATTTTGCTCACCGCTTCCTCTGCCGCGGCGTTCTTCGCCGCGATGGCTTCATCTAGCTCCACCTACTTAGCAGCCAATTTCTTCTCAGACCCCAAAACACTGAGCTTCAACCTCTTCACTTCACCCTCTAGTTTCTTCTTCTCCGCGTCCCACGCCTTCTGATCACATTCCCTCTGCGCCTTCAAGCCGGCAACCTCCTCAACAAGTTTTTTCTTATCACCAGCCGACAGCTCCTCTTGAAGCATGGTGTTCATCCTCCTGCCTAGCACGAGTCCCCGGGCAAGATATTTGCTCAACGCCCTCATAACCAACCCCGGATCCGCCGCCTCCACCACGCCCACCTCCTCGTCACTCAATTTTATCTCCACACCCTTCCTCATCTGCACCTTGTTCTTTTAAAAGCCACCAAGATCAGGGTTGCTAGAACCACTGGAACCAACACCGCCAAACTTTGCCAACGCGCGCAATCTCTTTCGGTCTTTCCCAACTCCCTTTAACTTAGAAGGAGCCAGCATTTTCGCAACAGCAGGCGGGTACGTGTCAACAACCGGCCCTGCCAGGTTCGGAGCCTGCGATTGCACCTTCGCCTTAGCTGCGTTCTCCAGCTTGTCTCGAATCTTGGCAAACAGGTCAACCTCTCCCCCAACCTTCCTCGCATGATGCGCCATCACACTTACACAAAACACAATTTTTAGATTAGTCCAATAACTGCAGATGGGTAGAAGTACAAAGCTTACCACATAAATCCCTCGCTCGGTTATCAGTCAGGTAGCAGCACACAACCCAGTTCCCCGAAACCTTCGTGGGGAGTCTCTCAAGAATATCCACCACCTGCCTACTCTCCACATCAAGCATGTCTTTGGATAACGCATCTAGGCGAGCAGGCATTTCCGTCCAATAGAACGGGAACCTAGGAAACCCACCATCATCATAATACAGTGATCGGCCTTCGTTGAGCAACCGGACCCGAAAAAATCCATCTTTAAACTTCTTAAACGATTGAGTAAACCCATCCAACAACCCAACCTTAGGTTGGCTAATCAGCGATAGCCATGAAATCGAATCCCTCGGCCGCGTTGTATAAACGTAAAGGAAACTCTCAGGGGTCGTAACTAGATAAAGCGCCTTGCAAATTAGCTTGAAAGCTTGCAAACTACCCCAATTGTTCGGATGGAGTTGAGTAGGGGCAACGTTGAGCTTCCGCAAAACCCCCATTGTAAACTTGTCAAAGGGCAGGCACACGTGTAGCTTCATAAACATACAAGCGTACATGTAAAAGAAGTCGTCCTCGAACCCTTCACGGCCATTGCAGACCGAATCAATACCGCTCACTCGCTCGACGGACATAGCGTTGATATCGGCACCCCTCTCAAATAAGTAAACGCTCGCCAGCCACGACCGAAGGAGAGCAGTTCCTCACCCCCTCATGGACCCACTCATACCCCCCCCTCTTCGGCCATGATGACTCGGCGTGCTCACTAGCCGGATCCTCCCGGACCTCCCTCTCCGTCTCAATATGCAGGGGCTCGGAAGAAGTGCTACAAAACTCTAACCTAAGGCCGCCGAAGCTGGCACCTGAATCCCCAGAATTTGAACCACTAGATGAGGTCGACATACCTTAGCAGCCGGCCACGAAAAAGAAGACCACACCCAAACAACTCCGGAAACGCACTCAGAGAACAAGCAGGAGCACTTCAACGCAAATCCAGCAACTACCTAAAATTTACAGCGAAGACCACATTTAAAGGCCACAAGAAAACCTTTCACCTTCAGTAAAAAAGAAAAAATCCTAAAGGCCCAAGGCCTAGCCATCACATCGCCTTGAAAATCACATCATCCAGCAGTCACATCACCCAACAGTCACATCATCCAACAGTCACGTCACCCAACAGTCACATCACCCAACAGTAACCGCTTCGAACATCACGCCAACGCGAACGGTTGTGTCATTCAGTGACAACCTAGACGGCCAAGGTCCCTTCGCAAGTGGCCGACCCAAACATGCTAGCTTGAATTCAAACCAACCAACCAAATCCCACACAAAGCGGTCAAATACATAGCGGCACAAGCACACGAACGTGCCTAGCAAAGCCGCTTAGTCTATACGTCGCTCTGTTCCTCAAGACTGGGGGCTGGTATACCCGTAGGACACAACACCTCCAATTAAAAATTACAATCACAAGGAAATACATAGCGGCACAAGCACACGAACGCTCCTCAAGACTAGGGGGTTGATGTCCCAATCACACCTTAGACGCACGTGACACAACCTAACCGAGGTTATTTCCCCAAGGTTGTTAGCGGTACACGACCACCAAACTCCCTAGGACCGAGAGCCGAGCCCCACACACTAGGAGCACCTCCAAGACCCAAAGATGTTAGCGGTGCACGGCCACCAACCAAACTCCCTAGGCCGAGGGCCGAGCCCACGACCAGAAGGTTAGGAGCGTCGCGAGAGACAAGGACGTCAGCGGTACTCGGCCTTTGTCAAACTCCCTAGGCCGAGTACTAATCCCAGCACACCAAGACGCCTCAAACCTACCAGGTCACAAACCTGACGGCCCCTAGTCAGCGGCAACCTGAGCTAGCCAAGGTAGCCCCAAGTAACCAACCCCTCAGATCTGCATGGCCGAATACCGAATCCCCCTTACTAGGAAGGAGCTTATCACCCATACTCGTAACCAACACTCATTGCATAACAACCCTCAGGGGCATATTGGTATTTTCACCCCATGCCAATAAACCCCAAGAAAGGTAAATAGGTATTTGGGCCTCCAAAGCCCATTGCAGGTAGGACCCACAAGTAAAATAGTATATATAGAACGTTATCCCATGCATTGACTACGCATTGATATATTCTCTGAAAGTTCTGACATCACCAATGCTAACTTAGCCATCGAAGTGTCTTTCGCAGGTCCCCTGCGCCGCCCCTTGTATCTGACCGAAGTGAGAGAAGACAACTAGAGACCAGATATCCGAGTACCTCAGTAGATTTGTGGATTACAGCTTGGCTCTATAAGAACAGAAGCAAAAAGTATTTTTGATAATAATGCTTTTAGAGAATGGTACGATTTTAATATTTAGAAGAAAGTATTCCTGATAATAATTAGAATCAATTATATGAATAATATGTTATAATTACGATCTTTATGTGACAAAAAATATGATTCTAGTAATTACAAGCAATATTTCGTTAATAATTATAATCAATACTGTAGATATTATGCAACGATTTAATAAGACCAATTCCTTCCCCATATATTTTTTTTTTATAATTAAAGACTAGAATCTCAATCGTACCCCAATGGGCCTATATAAGTACAAAATTTCTCTAATACAAGGGACAGAAAAATATTCGAAAAACCCTATCTTTTTTTTTATTATAGATCACACACACAAAAAGGGGTCACCTTAAGGTAAAATTTCTTTGCTCGTAATGCTTTTCATGATTCTCGTATAACATCACATATATGATCGTTTTAATTGTTGTATGATTAAATGTGTTCGGGGTCCTCATGTTAGATGATTTTGGGTTTATCATTGATGTGTTCAACCTTTCTCTTTTCCTTTATTTTTTATCTTGGTACTTAAAAAGGTGTATTTCGTAGACTTTAGTTCTCTAAAAAAATAATAATAAATAAATAAATAAAATAAAAAATTATATTTTCTTTTATATAAGTTGTGAATGTCATGTCAAGTCTCGGACTTGCTTGATAATCAAAACACTCTTTTATAGGCTTTTAATTCTTTTTTTTTGAAAGAAAATTAGAAATAACAAAAAATAAAAAAATTATAAAATCATCTTAAATATCATGTCAAATCTCAGATTTGCTTGATAACTAAATATTTATCATGTAGAATTTTCGGTTCTTGATGTGACCCCAACAAGCCCAAGCTCAAGTGCATCAACAAGCCCAAGCCCACATCAAGGCCCAATCACTAGAAGCATGATGAGAAAGATTCACATGGGCCTCTCACAAGATGATCAAGTCAATCATGGGCTTTTTACATTATTTACATGGGCTAAAGAAATCTCTAAAATATGAGATAATGCATGAAGGAAGTAGTCTAGATTTAAATTGGGCCATTGTTTAGGCTTTGCTTTCAATAAAAGCTAGAACACTTGTTGGGATCATTTGGGCCGAGCCCAATGTGCTACCAGTGGCCGAGAGTTACTAGAGTGGCTCTCCTTTTGGATGCAAGCAAAGCATGAACTAAGCAAGGAGCATGTGATGGAAGCATGGTGCGTGTGACTTGGGCAAGGAGAGTGTGATACGCCACTTGGCACCATCTAGACTCATGGTCTATAATCAAGCTTCTTCTCCAAGCTACATTTGCATTTCATCTTTGTTGCATTTTCTCTTCATTTGGCCGGCCATGTGCCTATAAATAGAGCCACTCAAATATTGTAATGGTAACTCTTGAATTGCTAATAGATGCTAGTGTTTGAGATCACTCCACACTTCTATTAATTTGAGAGCACACATGGCTAACCTTCTCCTTCATCTCCTCTAGCCACCTTCCATACCATAGCTCCACTTCTACTCTTCATCTTCACCAAATTCTCCATTTCCGAGAGCTACCTTCCTCTAATTCTCCAAATTCCACTGCACTTCATCTTCTCCTCATCATTCTCCATGGATTTTCTTCCTCTCCTACTCCAAGGACGTCCATCAATTGGTATCTAGAGCCATCCAAGCCTTTGGTGCATCCATCCTCTTGGTTTGGGTAAGGTTCTTGGTCCATACTTGTCTCTTGTTTCACTTTTGCTGCTGTTTTTTTCATGTTTTTAATGTTCTCCACCGTTTGACATTGAGGCTACATGAATCTCCATTGATTCATCTTGTAGTACTCCTTGCTTCATTGGTGCAAATCTGTTTTTAGGT
>Ga0214544_1010715_pt1 | contig 13267 bp, 7 predicted proteins | sample CNSS3metaG_FD_160074 | JGI IMG/M metagenome (GOLD analysis project Ga0214544, IMG submission 160074) | Root nodule microbial communities from cowpea collected in UCLA plant growth center, Los Angeles, California, USA - CNSS3 | ecosystem: Host-associated > Plants > Roots > Nodule | place: USA...
TTTTTTTTTTTTTTTTTTTTTTTTCATTCAAAACCTAGCGACCTTAATTGCAGTTTCCATCTTTTGGGTTTCCTCCTGAATGCTCCAAATTGTCTCTTACTTACACGTTTTCATTATTAGAATAGCAAAAATACAGTCCACATTTATCACGGATAAAATCCGTTGCGAATGATAAATAGATATTTCCTGTTACTTGGGCCTTTGTCCAAGATAATCTAGCAATTGCTTCCACGCCACATTTGGGAGCTTCTCCATGCACCCCCAAATCTTTTTCTGTACCCCCAATAATTACTCTTTTGATCCTTTGTTTTTTTCACCTTAAATCAATTTTACCGCCTCCTTCTCCACCTACTTCCCCGTCCTCTTCATGGGCCTCCCCCAACCCTCTCCCAGCTCAACCTCCTTCGCCACACTACCTTCGACCCCTCCCTCAGCGACATCAACGATAACCACATTTTTAATTTTAATTTTTTTTAGAAACGGATTTCAGAATCTGTTTTATATTTTTTTGAAACGGATTTCGATATCCATTTCACAAATTTGATTTTTTTTTTGAAACGGATTCCGAAATCTGTTTCACAAATTTTAATTTTTTTTTCTAGAAACAGATTTCAGAATCCGTTTCATACTTTGCTGAAATGAAATTTGAAATCCGTTTCATACTTTTCTGAAACGGATTTCGAAATCTGTTTCACAAATTTTAATCTTTTGTGAAACGGATTTCAGAATCCGTTTCATACATTTCTGAAACAGATTCTGAAATCTGTTTCACAAATTTTAATTTTTTTTTTGTGAAAAGGATTTTGGAACCCGTTTCATACATTTCTGAAACGGATTCCAAAATCCGTTTCATAAATTTTAATTTTTTTTTGTAAAACGAATTTCAGAATCCTTTTCATACTTTTCTGAAACGGATTTTGAAATCCATTTCATAAATTTTAATTTTTTTTTTAAAACGGATTTCAAATCTTTTCATACTTTTCGGAAACGGATTTTGAAATCCTTTCATAAATTTTAACTTTTTTTTGTAAAACATATTTCGTTTCATAAAAGAAACATAAAAATTGATGAAAGATTTCGAAACCTGTTTTATACTTTTTATTAGAATCAAAAGAGTAATTATTGGGAATAAATGAGAAGATTCGGGGTTGGAGGCCTCCAGGGGCTGTCTTCCTGCAACCCATAATTGTTAGAATATAACTTTGCTCTCCTGGGTTCAGCAGGGTAGGGGGAGGTGGCGGGAGGAGGTAGAGGAAGGGCGGGGAGGGGGAGGGCGGAGGGGTTTCGGAATCAGTGGGGGAAGATGGGGAGGTGGAATTTTGTCTTTGATTCACTTCCGAATTTCGGAACCTTCTCTTTCAACCTAAAAATTTGTCTTTGATTAGTGGCCGTGGAGGTGCTGCGCGGGGCTGGGTTTGAGTGAATGGAGGTGATGAAATATATGTGTAGAAGAGAAGGGATTTTTATGTGCGGAATTGGGCAGTCTGTAGCTTTCCCTTCGAAATCCAAACCTAGAAAAATTTGTCTTTGATTGGTGCTTGTGGAGATGCTGTGCGGGGTTGGGGTTTCGGTGAATGGAGGTGATGAAGTATTTGTGTGCTATTGGTGAGCGTGGATGGTTCAGGAAGTGAGGAGAAGGGATTTGTGTGTGGAATTGTGCATTGTGTGTGGAATTGTGCATTGTGTGTGGAGTGATGAATGGGTACTGGAATTTGTGTAGGTGGGGGGAGACCTGCGTGTATTGCGGGTGAAGAAGCCAACGAAGAAGAACATTCAGGATTGCGATTCTGGAATGCATTTACCTGCATAAGCGCATAACCGCATAAATGCTTTGTCTTGGCAAAGCATGCATCACCGATGCGATCCCCATGAATATTTGCCTCACATCCTCATATTCCTGAACAACAGCATGTACAAGACACTAATGGAAGTGGCACTCTTATGATCAAATATAGTGCATCCCACAAGATGCAACAAGTATGCTTGCAAACTCCCATCCTGATAAAACTCAGCCAGTTAAGCCTAACACGTGCCCCACGACAATGCCTCATTCTTGAGGTGGCATTTTCTTGAACAACTCTCAGCAACTCCACCAAAACCGTCGCCGCTACGACGAACTCCACACATATGGATAAATTGCCCCACAATGGGGATATGTTGCAATGCGATACATCATCCAATGCTATGGTCATCTCATCGACCAGAAGATGGAAGGGAAGGTGTTGGTGTCTTTATGCCGCCTCTCCACAAAGGTCAACATCAACTCCTTCTCGGTGGTATCATAACTTATGATGCCCAAGGACAACAAACCATCATTGAGTATATGCCTCAATACTAGGGTGAAAAACACCAAATTCATTTAACTTTCGGTCATGAGACCAATTTCAATTCTCCATGATCGTAACAGATACATCGATATATATGTATCCTAACATATATTGTAATTTATATATCCTAATGTATATATAAATTGTTAGGATGCAATTTATATATCCTTACACACACATATTGCATATATATATATATATATATATATATGCAATATGATCATCAAAATAACATCAAACTCAAATTTTGTATACTAACCTTGCCACCTCATAGTCTGCATGCCACGTGATCCACATAAGAACACAGAAAAGAGTGTACGATGAACCTCCGAGAAATCCTTGTGGCTGCTGATCTCCCCCTACAGCTATAACCACAGGGTTTGTATACTAACCTTGCCACCTCATAGTCGGCATGCCACGTTATCTACATAAAAACACAGCAAAGAGTATCCCATGAACCTACGAGAAATCTTTGTGGCTGCTGATCTCCCCCTACAGCTATAACCAGAGGGTCTGCACCAAAGCTATTGGGGTATGCTTGCCTTCACCTTGGCTTGCACCACCTCTTGTCCTCACCATGTTTCTCTACATTACATAATTCTCATATCAATGTATTAAACAAATGATAGATTCACTAATATATATGTTTCAAAAAACATTAAAAAACAACATTCATGAATGTTGTTTTTTAATGCGTTCCTAAATGGAGATTCTAAATGGACATTCTGGGAAGTTATTTCTAGATTTAGAAATATGTTTCGGAATGTACATTTTGAAATTCATCAGAAAAGCAACATTATGGAATGTATCTTCAGATCCAGAAACACCTTTCGGAATATATGTTTTGAAATGATGATTTTTAATGCATTCCGGAAATGCACATTCCTAATAATGGAACTCTCTTGTACTAGTTAGTTAACAATCAAATAATAGTATCAGCTTTTTCTCTATAGATTGCACTTTCGGAAGCAAAAGCTACATCAGAAACTACTCATATTGAGATTCATGGTTCTACCGTGTTTGGAGTTGCTGCAGGATTAATTCCATATCTTCATCATAATCATACTTGGAGTGGCACATATCAGGTTTCCCTTCCTCCCCCTCTATCTATTACTATCTAAAATATTGCACTTCTATGAATGAAATGTGTTCCTCTGCCAACCTGAAATTCCTATTGTTTTGCTCACTGTAGTGTGCAATAGGTAGGCAAGCTATGGGAAATATAGCATTTAACCAGGTAAGGAGAGTTTTCTTGTATGACTTAGTTCAACAATTTGTATGACTTCACGAAATTATTTTCCCATTTCTTTTTTGAAACTCATCAAGTTTAGACTGTTGTTTCGAATGAATCAATTCTCAATAACTTCACCATAATGCATGCATGCAAGTGGTCACAAGCATATAAATTTGTTCACGTGGATCTAGATTTAAAATTCTAAACTTGCACATGGTTACATTTTCAAAATAAGATCTGAATGCACATGGTTTGTTGAGTTACTTTATTGCTTCACTCAAACTTTTTATTAGAGCAGGGTTAGTCAGGGTAAAGAAAAATCTATAGCACATAAGTAATGAATTTATATCTGTCTTTTTGTAGGATTCCCGGATGGACAGCTTGCGTAACGAACTCACTTATCCTCAAGAACCTTTAGTGACAACAATGACCATTGAGCTGGTGAGTATAATCTCATTGTTTACTTGTTGATGATTTAAAGGGCTTTGATTTTTCTATTTCATTTTAGATTGGATATGATAAACTTGGAGCCGGTCAAAATGCCATGGTTGCTGTAATGAAGAATGAATCAAGTGAAAATTCTATTACCATGAACAAGGCATCTCTTGATCGTGGGTTTGGTCGTTGTTTAGTTATGAAGAAGTATGCAATTTTATTTGGTGATTTTATGCTTTCTGTCTCTGCATATTTTATCGTCCAAGCTTTTGAAGGTAGCATTCTTGACCTTTATGTTCCCATCTGTTTAGGCATACTGCCGTCATTCAGAAGTATGGGAATAACACATCAGATCGAATACTTAGGCCTAATAGAGCTTCTAACACTGCCGGGTGTATGCGGGTAATGTCTTCTAAGTGAATAGAAATTAATTATTATTTCATTTTACTGTAGCTATTTGCTTGTGTTAGGTTCAATTTATTTTATAATCCATTGGATAAACTGACGTTAAGTATTCATCTTTGTAAAGTGGCACCGTCAGTAACTGTTTTTCTTAAAGTAAATTTTATAAATACAATTCTTAGTTTTAAAAGTTTATAAAGTGTATATCAAGTTATGATCCTGGTGTAGATGAATAGCTGTCAACATGTACACGTACATGTTTCATTGGATTAACTTAATGAATTCAACCATCTTAATTAAACTAATTAAATTGGTTTGGTTAATTGGCTCTTTTCGTTATTAATTTTTGAACCAAACCAATTATAATTTTCTCAAAGTTATTCTTCTTCAACCTAAACCCATCTGATGACCATATTAATTGTTTAACTGTCGCATTAATACATTTTAAACTTTTTAACTTATATTTGTCTTATATTGTTGTCCCTTTTTTTCATTTCATTCATGTTCATCCTTTTATGATCTTATCTAGTTATCAAGTGTCTTAATTTGGTCATTTTATTGTAAAACTTATTATATTTTGGGTTCACTCGATGAATATCATTAGAATAGAAAGAAAACTTTTATTAACCTTTCAATGAAAGGAATACATTGCTAAAAGTTGACTATGCTTTTTTTACAGAATAGAAGGACCAGAGAATAGCCGTTAAGAAGAGTTAGTTGTAACTGACTGCTCTAGTTAGTTGCACATTTAACTAACAAAACAACAAAAGCGGAAAAAACAAATAGATAGGCCTAACAGATAAATACAATGAGAAATATCTCTAATAAATGTATAATGTCTAACTATAAATAAAATAAATGATCGGCCAGTAAAGAATAATAAATAGTTTTACTCTGCATTAATACAATTAAAAATTTATATAAAGTAAAGAATAGGTGCAGGTCAGTATTGCCAACATGGTGTGGATAACTTTGTCTGTTAAGCATGAGGACAAGGATTCGGCCTCAAGTTTGCATGTATGATAAAACATTTTTTAATGGATCTCACTCAACTTCTCAGCTGTAGTTTTATGGGCTGGTTGTTGAGCATTGAACTCAGCCATGAAGGTGTGCATCTGATTGGCAAAATCAGAAACCATTATGCTTTGTTGTTCAAGTTTTAAGTACTGAGTATAAATGTTGTATGTCCTTAGTGTACAGATTTATCTTGGACCACAAATCATAACAAGTAGTTGATATATTAAATGTCTTAGATGGCCATGAGTTGATTTTATAAATAACAAGCATGGATATAACATTTGCGCACCATTTTGATCAGGAATGATAGGATTAATCACATGCCTCTTATGCTCCTCGTTTAATTATATTTGTATATCTTTCTTAAAATATTGTAACTTGTAGCACATATGAAACTATCTATATGTAGTGTTAAAATTAGTATAATTCTGTTCTAATCATGTGTAAACCAGACTACTGAGTTAACACCCTACACAATTCCTTGTACTCCATGTGTCTGGGTATTATTGATTTTAATTATATAGTTGTCTGAAATTGTTTCCTATGCCATTGGATGTTTTCTTGCTTGCTGTAGAAACTTGATGATGATGGTATGGTTGCTCCTGGGGAAATTATTGAGACAGGTGACATCTATATCAATAAACAATCACCAATCGATACACATACTCCAAGAACAGTATCTGCAGGAAATTTGCCTGATAGGTTTGCATTTTGTTTTTAATTTTGGTTTGAATGTTGTAGTTTATATGTTGGTTCACATTTTCCCAATGTTTTCCTTTTAAGCAGTGCATATCGGTCCAATGCCCAATCATTCAAGGGTCATGGAGGAGAAGTAGTGGATAAGGTGGTTCTATGTTCTGATGAGAATAATAACTTGTGTATCAAATTTTTGATTCGTGATACTCGAACACCTGAGGTAGTGTCGTTTTCGGTTTATTATGATTTAGTGTTTTTGATTAGAAATAGTGTATTTATTTATAGTCTGAGTTTGTTGCATTAGATTGGTGATAGATTTAGCGACAGACATGGGCAAAAAGGTGTTTGTGGAGCTATTCTCCCACAAGAAGACTTTCCATTTTCTGAGAATGGCATTTGCCCCGATTTGATGTTCAATACTTGTCTTTTCCCCCCAAGGTACTTAACTCATTTTACGTGTCATTTTTCCACATGATATTTATTATATATAGTTGGGGAACCTATCTATGCAGAGAACCTACCAACTTTACTTTTGGGCAAATAACTGATACAATATATTTGAGATAATTTTCGATTGTTGTATGTTCCTTCAGTGCCATGATTAAGGCTACTCCATAGCTAGCTGAATAGCTTTACTACGATGTCAAATTTTCACCTTTCCTACTGGAAACAAATTGTATTTGTGTAAGACTTGGAAAATTGGAAACCGAATGTTATTTAAAATGGTCAATTGGTACAAAGTTGCATGCAAATACAATTCGTACAGTCATATTTTTACCAAATGCTAAAGAATTAGGAAACAAATGGTGGGCTAATTATGTGATAGGGACTTTGGTACATCAGGTAGTGTGAGATATTTGGTAGAGTATTTAAGTGTCTGGTTATTCTCCCTTAATAGTTTGAAAATGGGTTCCAAGACGCTTGATTATTTATTAATGACTATGAAACGCAACAATCAGCACATTTTGGGGTCTCACATTTCTTATTTAAGTCAATAATAAACTTAATGTAAATAACCAATAGGATCTGTATTCTGAACTTTAAAGACTATAGCTTTTTTTTTATATATATAAATAAAATTGTAACCTTTATGTAATACAAGCTATTGTTAGAATACTTGTCTAGATTTGATAATCCTGTTTGTCTAGTTATAATTTTCTCATGTGCCTATTGCATATAATCAATTTTGTTTTTAATGAATAAATACATAATATAACATGTTTTAAGATGGGAACTTATTTTTGGTTAATGGAATCAGTGCTGGATGGCTGTTAGAGCTTCTTGGAGGGAAAGCAGGAGTCTCATGTGGTAGATTTATTCCCAGCAATGCTTTTGGGGAAGAAAGTGGTGATGCTGCCAGCACTCAAGCCCTCGGGTATATTGATTGTCTCTTGTATGACATTCATTTTGTGATTTGTCCAATATCTGTATTCTCACAGTTTCATGCTCTTACAGTGAAATTCTTGTGAGTAAAGGATTCAGCTACACGGGGCACGAACTCCTTTATTCAGGTTTTTGCTTTCTTAGTTCATATATTGTCATTGGATTTGTATGTATTTATTGTTAAATGTCATTGTGAAGCCGATACTTCAACGTTAAATGTCATTGTTGTATGTATTTACATAACGAATCCCATGCTACTCTTATATACAGTTCACCCGTATTTGTGGAGCATCCAAGTCATTTAAAAAAAAATGAAAAATCAAACATAACTAGTATATGAGCATGTAAGATAATAATATCGAAACATCTTCTATTGATGAATTTCAAAAAGAAATGAGATTATACTATCGCTATTTGTAGGCGGTAGGTAGTGACTCATGTTCACAATGATTTTAATTTTAATTTCTTTTATAGTAATGTTTTAGAAATTTGTTCTCAATTTAAATTTGCAACATTGCAATTATATATGTTTATTGCGTTTTATGGAACATATCTTGATAGTAGGGAATGATTTATGTTGACAATGATTTTAATATTAATTTCTTTTATAGTGATGCCTTTCAAGTTTGTTCTCAATTTTAACTTTCATAATTGCAATTATATATTTTTATTGCGTTTTATGAATTTCAGCACATATCTAGATATGTATCTTATACATATATTTTAAAATATTTGTATTGCTGTATCCAATATACCTATGCTTATTTCTTAGACTTTTGTCATTGCTTGTGGTGAGAGTTTGATATTGGTAAGAAAATATGAACAATGTATCTTTTAGAGCAATACATCACAGTTAAAAAACTTATTCTTGAAATTTGGTTGTGAATTGACTTCTATTTTGTCTAAGAAACTACTGCACGATCATAGGTTTTCTAAATTTCTATTTCATTTACAGTTTTTTCTTTAGTATTTCATTTTTTTTTATAAATACTATAATAAAAAGAAAAAACTATAAATGAAAGTTTTTGTCTCATATTTGAATTGCTGGAAAAATATCGTACACATCGATATGAAAAGAAACTATTTGATATGTGAAGACATAATTTAATGTATTTTTTTTTTATTTCTATAAAATTCTATCTAATCTTATAGAAATAATAGAAATTTATGAAAAAAAATATGTTTCATTTTAATTTTAAAAAAACTTGTTTGGTGGAACTTAAAATTCGTATTAAGGACCTTCTGAGTTCCTTATTGCATTTCAGTTCTCTTGTTTTTCTATAAATACTTTAGTTTGTATACAATTAATGCTATTACGATTTTATACGGGTGTTAATTTTCCTTTTCATTCTCAGGTACGCTAGGTTGCCCATTGCAACATTCATATATATTCATGGGTCCAATTTACTACCAGAAATCGAAACACATGGTTAGTGAAATCGTTTCAAGGAATATTTACTCTAGTACCTACCTGCCACAAAATACCAATGAGGGTGTTAGAATCCCATAAATATTCAATATGTATGTCTAGTCCATTTCTCTATGTTACCATACGTGTTTGTTCTTTCATTCTTTAGAAAACCTTGAACTACTATTGGCTTGATTCATCAAGTATGAAGTTTTTCTACTTTACAATATGAAAGAATGGGTGTTAATTCCGTGATAACTGCCCCATGTCTAAACACAAGGCTGAGACAATTAATGTTGCAAGTCTAAGGATTTAGAATCAATCTATTTATATTGGAAAGAGAAAATAATTTCCCTAATTATATCTGGAAGAATGCTGGAAATATAGTGTGTAACACACTTCCCAATACTCTCTTCTATTGGATGAAATTCATGTGAGTACCACTAAACATATTGTTATATTATTCCCCCATTTGGTGCGTCCCATTTCCAAACTAGCTTAGACATGCATAAATTTCAAGCAAACGCTACTGTCAAGCACGAAGGGCTGACCAACCAAGTGCAGTTGAGAAACAAGAAGAGGGGACAACACACCAAATGCAACTGCGAATTGTTAAACTCTAGGATTAGATCCAATACAAATCTAATAAAATAGATTGGATCTAAAATCTAGATCCATTTTAACTATTTCAAATTAAATGACTTTTCCAATCTAATTTAAATTTAGATTTTACACTCCCAATTTAAATTTAGATCTAAATAGGACTAAATTAAGCCAAACTCAACTTCATGTGGACTCGGTCTGGTCAGACCCAACCTGACCTAGGTTTGGCCTAGCCCAACACTACTGACTTGATCTCGGCCGAAATAAGGATTACTTGAGCTTGGCCTATTAGTCTTGTCTAATGTTGACATATTCTATAGAATTTCAGACTTAGTGACAGTTTCAGATATACTTACTTTACAATTATTAGGCGGTTATGATTGTAATTGTTATATTTGATTTTGTATTTTGGGCTGTGTGAAGTGTTATCATTGTCTGCTAATGGGTCTGTATGTCTTCTTTTTTGGTAGTAGCCGTTTGGGCAGATGCAACAGTCTATACTCCTGCTATTACAGTGTTTTTTTTTTTTTTTTTTTTTTTTTTTGTTTTGTTTGTTTTTTTTTTTTATTTTCTTTCTTTTTCTGTTTTTTTTTTTTTTTTTTTTACTTTTGTTACACACACTTTAAATTAAAAAATGGATCCCTATACTTGACATCATTTTTCAATTTGATCACAATACCAAGAAACTTATATTTTGTTCGTACATGAGAAATGCAAAAGGAGTATATCTCGACTGTTATGTGGATGAATCCTTCACATGCAAAGACTCAAATGCTGCAAAGCGAAAGTTCTAGACAAGGCAACATGTTTAGGACACTAGGAATTGATTTGCTATATGCATGCAGACGAAAATTGAAGTATCAGTTTCAGGGACCCGATTCTTAGTTTAACCAGTATAATTGCTTGGGGAAATTAATATTTTTCTCTTAGATCAGTTGTAACTTGCCTGTGTATGTAAGTTAACAAGTAACAACTCTGGTATTGATCAGGTGCTTGATAAGATGCATGCTCATGGTAAAGGCCCTCAAATTCCGCTAACTAGACAGCCAGAAAAAGGTAGAACTAGATATGGAGGTTTAAATTTATACTATAATTGTTAGAATTAATTTTTATTTTCTACTGTTCTGATCATTCCCAGTTTAAGTAGTTGTCTGGCTTTAACTACGTGTAATTTATCTATTTATATTAATTAATCAAAGGTAGCTTCACGTCATTCTCTTTTTATAATGATTTCCAGGTATTCGTTTGGGAGAAAGGGAACGTGATTGCTTGATTGGATATGGTGCCAGTATGTTGATTTATGAGCGCCTTATGTTGTCTAGTGATCCTCTGGAGGTCCAGGTAATAAAACATGTTTGCATTCTTGATTGCATTTGAATAGTGTCACTCCACTTTCCAGTACTTTCATTTGTAAAATATCATCGAATGGTTTATAACACAACTTTTATTGTACATAATAGGGCTTGATGTGTTCATTCTTGTTGTTTTATACGGTGTCACTAAGCACGTCCCATGAATAATGATCTAAATGGTAAAGGGATATGAAGAAAGCCGTTGGAAGAAAGATGTTAAGATGGATTTTATGATAAATAATATCTTTGAAGATTTGGTCTTTAATTGAGCCTAATTGCATTCTCACATAGTGAAATAAGGTTTTCGTTTAATATAATAAATATTCCCATTAACTATTTACATGTTAACTGAGCCTTGATACAGTACATATTTGTAACCAATATATTTCGGCCAATTATCAGATCTCATAAAGTTAGGTGAAGTATGTACTCATTAATCATTTGAATTGACAAATCCAATCTTATTGTCTCCAGATTGGATTTGTCTCTTAAAAAAGTGATAATTTATCTCGACGCGTTTGCGCCTTTAATGAAAACATTATAGGCTATATGCTATGTAACCTTTTTATGTTCTGTAAATCAAACTGACTGATTATAGTTTCCTTTTTACCCAGGTATGTACAGCATGTGGGTTGTTAGGATATTACAACCATAAGCTGAAAACTGGTGTTTGTTCATTTTGTAAGAACCGCAACAATATTTCTACCATGAAGATGCCATATGCCTGCAAACTCCTGATTCAGGCAAGATGTGTTAGACTATCATTAGAGTTGCACCCTTTGCATCACCCCTGTACCTTTAGTTACTTGATTCTATGTATCGTAAATTTCAAACTGCTCTTCACTTAATTGAAAACCATTCCAAATTGGCTAAACGCGCTGAGTTGATATGTCAACGTAAGAAAAAATAAATTATAAACTTTGTTTTAGTGGCTTCTGTTGTCTGGAGATTTACAGAAGTTTCTTATGACTTGCAATATTTTCTTTTCTTCGGTTGATTTTGTCTAACTGTTTTTTTTTATCAATTTGATTTGATTCTCAATTTTCAGGAACTCCAATCAATGAATATTGTACCACGCATAAAACTGGAAGATGCGTGAGATTATCCAATTCAGGGGAATGCAGATATACTGTTTGGGAAAATTACAAGGCAGGAAAAAGGCCATTAAACACTGTTCATGAATTTCTGCTGCTGCTTTTTGTATATTAGCCTCCTCAATTTTGTAGTGACCACGAGGATGATTCTGAAAAGATTCTGCAGAGACTCGCTTAAACTCATGTAAAATCGCTGATTAAGAGACGGTTCAAGTTCTGTTAGAAATTAGAAAAAAGGCCAAAAGCGACACTGGATTTGTTTGTTTCTAACTCGCCATTTATGCAAAATGCACCTTGGTAACAATTTCATGGTTCACTGATTCTCTTGCATGTTTTTGTCTATTTTAGTCGTTGATTTGCGTTATTTTATCGTTCTTTATTATTTCCGTTCCCTTACGATTTGTCCATTTCCTTTCTTTGGCTAGTTCCTCTCTCTTTCATAGACAGGGCAAATTTGGCAAATTTTCATGCACCCTCTCAAAGTTACCAAAATTACCCTCTCGAAAATCAATATAGGCATTGATAGTGAAGTGTGTGGTGGTTTTGTGGTGGTGCTTAGTGGTGGTGTTTCATGGTAGTTGTCGGTGGTGGTAGGAGGTGATGTTGGTGCATTGCGTTTTCAGTGAGTTTTTGTCTAGTGTTTTTTAGTTTTAGTTTTGGATTCTGCAATCTAGAGACTTCTCGAATTACACAACCAGAACTTCAAATATATTTTCTTTTTAAATTTTGGAATATACAATTCATGATATAAATAATGATTTTTATAATGTTCAATTTAAAATATAATTTATATTCTAGATTATACATTCTAAAATATAAAATTAGTGCTTTTTTCAAACATTTTGATCTTTTATCTATGTAATTGTAGAATAGTGTAAGGTTTTAAGGTGCTTTGTAATCACTATGCAGTTGAAGTATATTAGATGTCGGACATGGAAGAATACGATATAATGAAGTTTGTTAAGGTCAAATCATCAAATTTGTTACGATTAGGCAACCTATCTTTGTTAAAGGTCAATTTTGTTTTGGTTAGATGACCCAAACTTGTTCTAGTCAGGATGACCTACCCTTGTATTAATTAGAGGATCAATCTTTGTTAAGATTAAATAAGACAACCTTATCAGACCCTTTAGTCTATGCAAGACCATTTAATGATTTTGATGATAACAAATACTCTAAGTAAATTTATGGTATAAATACACATTTGGTACCCAAACTTTTTCGGAAAGTTCAATATGGTACCCGAACTTTAGGAATGTTCAATTTGGTACCCCAATTTTCTAAAAAGGTTCAATTTGGTCCTCTCCGTTAAGTTG
>Ga0214544_1010717_pt1 | contig 13265 bp, 8 predicted proteins | sample CNSS3metaG_FD_160074 | JGI IMG/M metagenome (GOLD analysis project Ga0214544, IMG submission 160074) | Root nodule microbial communities from cowpea collected in UCLA plant growth center, Los Angeles, California, USA - CNSS3 | ecosystem: Host-associated > Plants > Roots > Nodule | place: USA...
CTTGGATCTGTACTTGAGTTATCTTGCAGAATCTTCTGAAACTTTGTGTCTCTCAGATGGCTCTATCTCAGATGAAGACTGCGTGATCTTTCTAATTTTTCCAGACCCAAAACAGATTCCAAAACAGCTTTTATACAAAGGTTTTTGCTGTCACTAATTCGATTAGCAATTTACCTAATTGATTATCGTGAGTATACTTTCACTTACTTTGTACCATACTCACAGCTAATCCATTAGTTAAAAAACTAATCATATGCAGAATTACACAGCAGGCCTGAAATACATTTGATAAAGAGAAGTTAATTGCCTAATGCATATCCTAACTGAACCAAGCTATGTTTTATCCTAGATCAGTAGACATCATCAAAATTGTTCTTCATTTATGGATGAAAGGCTCCCCCTTCCAACATATGATAGTCATCAGTGCTAAGTAACTCCCAAGCACAACTCTCATAGCAAATATTTCTTGCAGTTTCCAGCTATCAGGCAGGGAATATATTGCAAACAATGTTAATTTAGAAACAACAAGCACAAAAGAAAATGTTTATGAAGAAAACATATAGTAACCAACCGTATAGTTTTTCATTCTCTGGAAAATAGCCCTGGTGGTTAAGACGGCACTAATAATAACACTCAAATTGATAAGATCAACTAGGAATACAGGGTATTTGAAGATTGATAACGAACCATAGGAACTCTAATGTGAGAATAGAATCCGAATCTCATTCACATGAAAGAATACAGAAGGGAAATTGTTCTCAGGAAAAGAATGAATGAACGAATGTCTTAACAGAATGCATTCTTCCTATTTATTAGTTACTAACAACCCTTAACTAACTTTCTAACAGAATAACAGCAACCACTACGTATTCTATACTCTTATACGATCCTTATATACAATGATCGTATCACAAACCAGTTTCTGTCAATACAATATCAGAAGCAAGAATTGAAGAAAGGAAATTTTTTCTTCAAGTCATAATAGTACTCCCAAGTTGAATCTTCAGGTAGCTTATGTTTCCACTTGACCAACACCTTGGTGACAACTCTACCTTGCCTCTTCACAGTCATACGATCCAATATAGTTTCTGGTTCTTTGGCCTGCTGTTCCTCCTCCGATAGGGGTAAACCAAACACCACACTGTTTTCTCTAATATGCTTCTTCAACTGAGACACATGGAAGACATTATGCACCTTAGAACCAACAGGCAGTTTCAACTTGTAAGCTACTGCACCAACCTTGCTCAAAATTTCAAAAGGCCCAAAGAATTTAGGACTCAATTTAGAATTAGTCCTGTTAGCAACCGAGACCTTTCTATACGGATGCAATTCCACAAACACAAAGTCTCCCACTTCGAAACTCCTTTCTGATCAATGCTTATCAGCTGCCTGCTTCATCTGGTTTTGTGCCCTCTGCAAATGAAACTTCAGAACCTTAAGCATCTCTTCCCTCTTCCTTAAACTCCTATCTATCAGCTCAATCTTTGATTCTCCAGGCAAATAAGGCAAGCATACTGGAGGAGGCTGCCTATACACAATTTCATACGGAGTAACATTGATGGCACTGTGAAATGTGGTATTATACCACCATTCAGCCACAGCTAGCCACTTAGACCATAACGCAGGAGCATCACTACACATACACCTCAGATAAGTTTCTAGCACCCTATTTACCACCCCAGTTTGACCATCAGTTTGAGGATGGTAGGCTGAGGATAACCTGAGTTGCACCCCTTGCAAAGACATCAATTCTTGCCAAAAATGGCTCACAAAGACAGGATCCCTGTCACTAATGATTGAATCGGGAAAGCCATGTAATTTGAATACAAAATCCAAAAAAACTTGAGCCACATCCGAAGCACTGTAAAGGTGAGATAAAGGCATAAAATGAGCAGATTTGCTCAATCGGTCCACCACCACAAATATCACTTGCTTACCAAATGAATTAGGAAGGCCTTCAATAAAATCCATAGATATGTGTTGCCATACATGACTAGGGATTGAAATAGGCTGAAGTAACCCTGGTGAAGCCATTGTTTCGTATTTACAGGTTTGACAAATCTGACACTGCTGAATGAATTTAATCACCTCCTTTGTCATGCCCTTCCAGTACAAGATAGCTTTAATTCTCTTTAATGTAGCCCCCCTTCCCGAATGTCCCCATGTAGGAGAAGAATGCATCCATTCAAGAATTTCACTCTTCAATTCATCTTTCTACCCCACCACCAGTTTGCCCTTCCTTCTCAGTTCCCCATTCTACCATGTGAAATGCTTATGAGAATTAGGATCTGCTTGAATCTCCTCAATAATTTTCTTTAAAAACATCATCCATAGACCAAGTTTGTTGAATCTTGGCCAGCATATCCGATTGAACCCTGATGTACTAGTACTTGATAGCACGCAGACGACTGCACCCTCGACAGAGCATCAGCTGCCATGTTGTCCTGGCCTTGCTTGTACTCAATAGTAAAATCAAATTCCATCAGTTTAACCAACCATGTAGTTCATCCAATAGGTTTCCACAAGAGGAGTAGGGAATTTATCCTTAACCGTGTGCTTATTTAACTCTCTATAATCAACACACATACTCCAAGACCCATCCTTCTTGCCCACCAGCACCACTGGACTTGCATAGGGACTGCTACTGTTTTGGATAATCCCAGATTGTATGTATTCTTTAATCAACCCATCAATGACATCTTTCTGGTGTTTGGCATACCTGTAAGGCCTGATATTAACTGGATCAGCTCCTTATATCAATGGAATCTGATGATCATGACCTGGTCTTCTAGGAGGTAGCTGTTTTGGCTCTTGTAACAGATCCGCAAACCCTAATAAGACCTGCTCAATTTTTATAGGAACCTCTCCACTATTGGCATGAGTAGTCATAGTCTGTAGCAGCCCTTCTTCCTGGTCACACAATTGAATCATAGACAAGTGTACTCCCTCTTCAATTGTCTTACTAATTTGTTGCCTCTTTACAGTTTTCAAGCCACCCGAAGACAAACCCCTCAAGACATGTCTTTTGCCTTTGAAGGAAAACTCCATCAACAACTTGTCAAAATTCCACATAATATCCCCTAAAGTGACCAACCACTCAATTCCCAACACCAGATCACAACCACCAAGGGGAAGCAACATTACATCACTATTAAAGGTACTTTGCTGCAATTGCCAACTGAAATTATGTACTATGGAAGAGATAGCCAAGGTATTACCATCAGTCATGGAAACGCGCATTGGTTTCATTGGCTCAATCTTACACCCTAACCTCTTAGCCACTTGCTCATCCAGGAAATTATTAGTACTTCCACTGTCAATCAAAATGTGAATGGGCTTCTTCCTAACAAAACCAGTCACCCGCATTGTCCTCATAGTCTTGCAAGAACACAACCCAGTTAAGGCACTAACGGATATTAGAGGTTCCTCCCCATGACCCTCCTCCTCAACATCCTCATTTAACTCCTTAACTATACCCTCCACCGCATCCATCTCCATCACATGAATCTGCAACTTCCTATGCACCTTAGCATGCTCAGGGGAAAATGGCTCATCATAGAAGTAACATAACCCCTTCGCTCTCCTTTCTGCCATAAAAGCATAACTAAGCTGTCTGGTAGGTTTGGGTCCCGTTTTAGAAGGCTCGTAAGTTCCCAATATAGAATCAGTGCTCTTAGGAGTTTTAACAGAAAACACATATTTGGAACTTTCTGCTATCACATTTCCACTGCCACCCACTTTAGAAGTTGCCTCATACATTCGGGCTAAGGAAAAAGCCTTGTGTACCGACACAGGCTGGAACATCTGAACCATCATCTGCATTTCTTGCTGCAACCCGCCCAAGAAGCAACTCAACTTATGCTCTTCCGATAATTCCACCCGAGCCACCAAACAATCAAACTCCTCGTGATAGTTAGTGACAGAACCTTTCTGTCGTAATTTCATCAGGTCTGCCATCGGATCTTCCGCAATCTCCCCAAACCGCTCTAACACCAGCTTACTGTATTCCTCCCATGGCGGTAAGTTATCAACGCCAATCGGCTTAGCAAAGGCAATGTGCCATTGCAGAGCCCGTCCTTCAAAATGAACCACTGCCAAACGCACCTTATATGATCAACCGAAAAAAATGTTTCGCACTGAATCAACCAGTGTTTCACCTCATCGCCATTAAACTGAGGGAAATCAAGCCTAGCTAAACGCGTACCATACGACTAAGAAGAAGATTTCTCACCACGACGGGATGGACTGGGAGCTAAATTCTGTTGAAATAGATCTTGAATCTTCATCAACAAGGTCAAAGTCAAAGAATCAGTTAAAGAACCCGTTAAAGAACCCGTTAACGAACTCGTAAGTGAATCATGCAGCATTTGTTTCAGGGACGCACCAAGCTCGATGAATCGCACATTCATACGATTGTTGAGGCGGTCTTCCTCCTCCCGCACCAAAGTCTGTATCAGCGTCTGAGTACGCGTTGCATCCGCCATCGAAAGTCGCAGGAAGGTAGAGGATGATACCAATTGATAAGATCAACTAGGAATACAGGGTATTTGAAGATTGATAATGAACAATAGGGACTCTAATGTGAGAATAGAATCTGAATCTCATTCACATGAAAGAATACAGAGGATACAGAAGGGAAATTGTTCTCAGAAAAAGAATGAATGAACGAATGCCATAACAGAATGCATTCTTCCTATTTATTAGTTACTAACAGCCCTTAACTAACTTTCTAACAGAATAACAACAACCACTACATATTCTATACTCTTATACGATCCTTATATACAATGATCGTATCACAAACCAGTTTCTGTCAATACAATATCAGAAGCACTTCTTGCGGCATCAGTTGCATCAGCAATAGCGATTCTGATATCGGCCTTCTTCAAGGCAGGAGCATCATTGACACCATCTCCAGTCATTCCACATATGTGCTTCCGATCTTGCAACTTCTTGACAATTTCGTACTTGTGCTCTGCAGATACAAAAAGGGGTTGGTGAGGACAATGTATAACATTCAGGAGAAGATGTATGTGTTTCCGTATAGTGAGGTTTAACTTATTCTTGACTCTTTCTACTTCTCCTATAAGAATTTGCATCGAAAATTGAAAATGTTTACATTCAACAAAAACACAAAAGAAATAATCCCAGTTATTCCAAGAATCATCACATTGTACCGAAAAATGGATTTCCTTACTTCAAAAGGGGAACACTAGTGAAGATTTAACAGAGGAATAAATACAAACAGATGGTGAGCAAAGTTGTACTAACAGAGTAGAGGATCTACATCTTGAGAGTAACATTTCAAGGGGCCGCTAAGCCTTTTCTTCCACTGCTTGGGTAGAGGCAAGTCCCCGGTAAAAGGAGTTGCTGGCTGGCTCTCCCCTTCAAGCTTCCCGAGCTTGAAGTACTCGCGTGCCACCAGGATGACGACAAGATTTAGCTCCCAGTCATGGAGAACAACGTGGGGGTATTGGTCAAGGAGGAGGAGTGTGGGTGCCGAAGAGCAGGATTGGAGGGAGTGTGGCGAATGTTTGAGTCTTGAGTTCTAGAGAGAAATTCGTGAATGTGTTCGGTACCTTAGTGGAAAAGGTCATGGAGGGTGTGATGCGAAAGGAAAATAATTAGAGCGAAAGAAAAACGAGTGAAGTGTCCTTTAACAAAACAAACGTCGTTCAACTAGCGTCCATAAATATTTTTTGTCGATCAACTTAATTACGAGGATACAAGGTTATAAAATCATGAGATACTTTTTTTAGTCTAATAACATTTATATGAAAAACGTTATATCGTAACGTTTTAAATGTAACTAAATAATATGTTATTGAAATAAGAAATTCATAACTTGAAAAGTGGGTGTGAATCAGAGAGATATTGATAAAAAAGAATTAAAATATAAATATGTAGGGTTAATTATAGGACGTTATGTTAAATAATCACATGGTAACATTTAGTTTTATAATGTTTAAGTTTATATATGGTGGCGAGAGTTATAAAATGAAGAAAATGTTACAGTAACATTTTTAAAAATTGTTACAATATTATCGTTAATATTAGATTCAGTAACGTTTGTAAGAAAATGTTACTATAGAATATATTTAGTAGCATTTTTAATAAATGTAACTCAACAAATGTTACTAAAATTACAAAATTCTGTAGTGCACGTAGTGCATAGAGTAAACGCATCATAGTCTAAAATAGGAAATTAAAAGAGTGGGTGTATGTTTAGTTAAAATACAGGTACATGAGGTAAAATAAAATTAAATACTAGGGGATGTAGGGTTATTACATTGGAGAGTACATAAAGTAAATAAATAGAACCCAAATTAAATTGAGGGATGTCTCTTGAACCAACAGAATTAGTAATCGGATGGAAGTATAAAAATCAATTATGAGATGCAAACAAATAATAATGACTAATTACTAGCAAAACTTTGGCCCTCCTGCACCATTCTACCACATGCGTTAATAAGAAATACTAATAAAAATGTGAATAAAAAGTAATTAAACTTTAAAACACTAAAAAAAAAACTCACAGCATCATTCCAAATTATCATTCGATTCGGTGCTTAAAAGAAACACGAGTCCCACCTCCACTATTTTTGCATGAATTGGAATATATTACCTTATACTTTTTATGAATATGTATATGATTTTTAAGAATGATTCGATCAACATCTTAACAAACGAAACAAACCCATAATTCCAGACTCGGTTTGCATGGGGTCTAATCCAAATCAAACCCATGGACCAAGCCAAAATATATATCCTTACTAATAAACCAGAAGATAGGTTCAAATATTTTCCAGGTTCAAATGTATACCCCTACCGATAACTTCTTGGAAAATCTCAACTAAAACAACCACCCTCAAGTTCAACCTTAATTCAAACACCCACATGCATTTGAAGTTAATGCAAACATAATTTTCATTCTAAGATAACCATGACCCACACACATTACAGAAAGCGACGCCTCTAGTATTCCCAAACTACATTTGTAACTTACCACCAGATATGAAACATCAACATACAAAGCCCAAAACTGAAATCTAAATTCAAAACCCTAACAAAATGTCCTAGTAATTTCACCATTCAACACCGAGACAAAGAAAAAAAGAAAAGAGCAAACCAACAAAGAGAAGAATCAAAGCATAAAAAATAACAATAATAATAAAGGTTAGTAAAATAACAATAATATATTTACAATCTCACCACATTTATTAGTGATTTTACTCAAAAATTTCACTCGTGTTTCACACTTTGTAGGCTTTTTCTCGAATGTACTCTCTTGCCTTTTACCACTTAATTCCCTTTAGCGCTTGACATAAAACTCTGATAGCTTAATCAATGAGTAAATAAACAATATGAAAAGTGTTGCGAGATCTAAATCTTGAAGAGATCAAAGAAAATACAAAACTCTAGACAAAACTTCAAGGATTTTTAAAGACATAACATAATAAAATTAAAAAAATAATAGGACTACCAGAAAGAGTTAAAAGAGATAACGCATAGACTCTAAGAAAAGACTGATTCAATAATCAATGAACCACATAAAATTGCAACAAAAATTTATATTGAACTTCTTTTTTCTCTTGAATTCTTACTTTTCTTTTTTCTTTTCTTTCAAAATATATTTATTTCTTTTTAACTTGGATCCAATATTCTTTCTTTTCTTTTCAATATTGTAGTTCAACACAAACAAATAAAATTAAACATATTGCCCTTAAAACCCTCAAACTCACGTAAATCATTGTAATTGCACTTGCAAACCATTAATTGGGACTACAATTAACAAAACAATGGCAAACAAAATAATTTCCACAAATCAAATGTAGAAAAACACAGTTTCAATAAAGAACACAAAAAACATGACAAATTAAAAATTCAACAGAAAAGGATAAAACCTTAGGGGTTTTACTTCTTAAAAATTCCAAGAATAATGAAAAATAAAAATTTCAAAACAAAACACAAAACACACATAATTCAAAAAATTTAGTGTTTTTTTATATTTCATATGACATAAAAGTAACATAGAAGAGGAAATTCAAACACAAACCTTGCTCTAGATATCAGATGATATAATCTTATCCAAGAAAGAGTATGATCGTTTTTTAATTTGAATCTTTCAGAGGCACAACAAAAATAAATCAGAGAAGAACATGGAATAAGATAGGGATGGAGGATGCCATAAACTAATAGATTGATAAGTCAAGTAAAAATTCACCACAAAGATGTTAATCTTTGATAAGAACTTGAGGCGCAAGTCAAGAATAAAGGGAATCCCCTCTTTAACGAAATCAAATTCAATATATGACTAAAAGTGTCTACATTAGTTTTTGATACCTTTATATATAGACACATAAGTGTCAACACCCAATTTCGTCCGGGTAAAAGTATTTGTTTGGTTAAAATAATAATAATAATAATAATAATAATAATAATAATATAATATAATAATAATAATAATAAAATGTTTTGATTGATGGTATGTTTTTAAACTTTAATTCTACCATGGGAAAAAAGGAAAAAAAAGAAAAAGAACCAAGAGAGGAGAATCTAATTTTTTTTAATTATCATACTCTTTTCTTGAGCCCAAATGTTTTACATATTTTTACCCCCACTGTTTGCTATTTACACTCTCCACATGACATGTCAGAAAATGAGACGTTTCATAATTTCTGTTTTTAGAGAAGGGTATAATATTAAGAGCAATATTTTTTTATAATAATTTGAATAAATATCTTGCATTTACACTTGTGTGTCTCTTTGCGTTGTCAGTCTGGGAAGATATTATTTTAATTAGAAGCAAATATTCCCGATAATAATGCTTTTAGAGAATGGTATGAATTTAATCTTGAGAAGAAAATGTTCCTGGTAATAATTAGAATCAATTATATGAATTATATGTTATGATTTGATCATGATCTTTATATAACAGAAAATATGATTCTAGTAATTACAGGCAATATTTCGTTAATAATTATAATTAATACTGTGAATATTATGCAACGATATAACAAGACCAATGTTTTCCCCATATATTTTATTATAATTAAATACTAGGATCTTAATGGTACCCAAGAGGCCTATATAAGCACAAAATTTCTTCAATGCAAGGGACAGAAAGGGGGTCATCTTAAGAGGTAAATTTTCTTTGCTCTTAATGCTTTTCATGATTCTCTTATAACATCAATGATTGTTTGAATTGTTGTATGATTAGATGTGTTCGGGGTTCTCATGTTAAATGATTTTGGGTTTGTCGTTGATGTGCTCAACCTTTCTCTTTTCCTTTATTTTTATCTTGTTAAATAAAAAATTTTCTTTCGTAGGCTTTAATTCTCTCTAAACAAAAAATAATAAAATAATAAAATAATAAAAAATTATATTACTTCTTTGATATAAGTATTGCATACCATGTCAAGTCTCGGACTTGCTTGGTAATCAAAACACTTCTTCGTAGGCTTTTTTTGTTCTTAAAAGGAAATTAATAACAATAAAAATATAAAATTATAAATTTTTTTTAATATCATGTCAAATCTCGGATTTGCTTGGTAACTAAATCTTTTATCATGTAGAATCTCGGGTTCTCTTGATATTAATAAAATATACATACACATAAAAATCTAGAAAATTAAAAAAACAAAATAATAATATCAAACAACAAATTTTTGTACAAAGAACTATGTTATCCCTGATTTTCCAAATGGAAATACGTAGGAGCGAGGTACAATCCTCATCGGGCCAAAAATATAAAAAAATAATTTTGTTTTAATCTTTAATATTTTTGTAGGTGTTTTTATTTTGTTTGATTTTTTGGGGAATAACAAATATTTTAAACATCGAATTCTATCTTGCACACTTAATTAAAGAAGGAATCGTCTTAAGACGGACGTTGTGGGGTGCTAATACCTTCCCCACACGTAACCGACTCCCAAATCCAAATTTGGTTTTGAAGACCATTCTTTTTAAGGTTTTTCTATAGTTTTCCATAATAAACTATGGTGGCGACTCCTCTGCTTTTTTTTTAAATGATTTTTGCCATCCCGCCACGATCTCGGTTGCGACAGATGGCGACTCCACTGGGGACGCTAGAGAGTCAGACCATTTATTTGGATGTGCAAGATTGATGTGGTTTTTCTTCATATTTTTTCTTTTCTCATTATTTTGTTTTGGGTATGCGTTTTTTTAAATTTTTTTATATTTAAAATAATTGTATGTGTATATTCAATCTTCTTTATTTTTGTATTTGGAATAATTGCCAGGTGTGGGTTTAGGTATGCATTGTGTTCTCCCTTCACACACACATTTTATTCATTACATAAGTGGGGCCCTATACCCGGGCCTGAGTTGCTTAGAATTAGAGGGGATTGTGTAGCAGTGTCACAGTGGATGTACTTCCCAAGTGGTCATTGTGAGAACCCCAGCTAGAGTTGTTTGCTTCATTGGTACTCCCACTTCTTGTTGTTTACCAACTGTCGTGGGAAATGCCATGAAGTGGGTCATAACTCTAGTGACCTTGATATTTAGGTATTAGGGAACTATCCTTGTGAGCACATATACTTTCCCTTATAACTTTAAGCATTAAACCCATGTTAAATAGAGACACTAAAGGAAGACTATTTGCATCCTTTACCCTCACATTTCCTTGTATATAATAATAAATGCATCACAATCACACCATTATTAGCCATAAACATACATTTCATTAGCCATTAGCATATCATGTGAATAAGTGCCCTCTAAGGCACAACAAACATGCATTGCATTCCATTTTGTGGTCATTCAATGATATGTTATCCAAAGATTCAAACACATAGCATGCAACAGCATAAATTTTAAAAAAAATTACACTACAATAAGTTCAAATTGTTTCCAAATTCTCTTATCACCAAATTCTTGGAATCTTTCTTATGAAAAATGATGAAAAATAATAAAACATTCTTTGGTCAAATCAGTGGATTGAATAAAAAAATAAAATTTTGTTTGTTATCATGTCTTTTGAAGCATCATATAGTCTTGCATACATGAAATTGCTCAAATATATCTTCATTTCCATCTCTCTTCCACCATAAACCTTGTTTTCTTTTCCATGGAGAATTATCATAAAGGGGACACATATATTAAAAAGAATTACCATAAATTCTCTGAACACACAAAAAAACAAAAGGAAGAAAAGTTTGCTAGACTAACAACTTTGAAGGACAATCTAGGCAAAAAATAAGACAAAAAAAAGTGAAAAAAAAAAGAACAAAACAAGGGACATCCTGTTACATGAACTAAATTATTTTCCTCTGAATTAAATTATTTTTTTTTAGAAAAACAACCATGATTTGAAATGATGTGTGGCCATGTTTCTTTATCCAAAAAATAAATAAAATTAATTATCCTTTGTTACCCAATTTGAGCCTTCCAAAAAGATTTCTTTCAAATTACCCTAAACAAGGGTCACCCTCACACTAAGGGTTGAGATAATGTTTGCATTTTTTTCATCTGAATGGTAGTTCACCAATACAAAAATATCAAGAAAAAAAGGAAAAGAAAGAAATGGCATGGTTATATCAAGAAAACAAAAGAAAAAGGCAAGCCAAAGGTGAACTAAAAGAAGTCAAATTAATTTTAAACATTATTCAAAGATCCTTGTTGAAACAATCCTCACATCACTTGTTTGGGCCTTTACTATCATTTACTTCCATACTACTAGCCTTGGCCACAATACAAGCCTAATAAAGTCCACACAGATCAAAGATTGGTTGTCATCTTTCGAAGGTTTTAATTTAGAGGAAAATTTTGATTTGCTAACAGGTTTGTTCTAAAAAAAGATAAAAAAAAAGATTGAAAAAGTGTGTTCAAAGATTTGCTTTTAAACACTGGGGCGGATTATTTTTGAGTGACATATTTTCAAAGCTTCAGTAAGACAATTAAGCTAAATTTGGTTTGTCCTCTTTCAATTCATTCTTCATGAAACTTTATCTTTGCTCCTATAGTATCTTTCGCTCTAAGCCTAAATCTTGACCAACCTTAACATAGTCCATCTTTATCAATCCCAAACCCAAACTGGGGCAGTCACTTTGTTTGTGATTCATCTATTCCCGTCATTCATATTCTGAATTGGGGCATTTATTTACATTGAAGACTCTGATCACATTAGGAGCAACTTGTGAAGATCCCGTCATTATTTTTAATCTCCTCATTTGGGAAAAGCCAAACATACTTTTGCACCCTAAGACCATCCTAGTCTCTCATACTAGGGGCAAATTTTTGAAGTCCTCATCATTTTCTTCATACCATCAGTAACTGGGGAAAGCCCAAATACATTTTGTGCCCCAAGACCAATTCAAATTGGAGCAACTCCCTAGTTAATCTTCATCACCTCATCCAAACCTTTTCAAGCCCTTGGCAATTTCATGCATGTCATTCAAATAGTGTTTCAAAGAAATGATTAAAAAAGTTTTTGTTAGTAAATTGATTAGACCAAGGAAATGATTTAGAAAAGTAAAAAAAAATCAAAGTAGAATGACTCCATGAATTAGAAATAACAATGAAATGGGAATCAATTCGAATATTGTTTTCAAAAAAATGCAAAAGGAAAATTCATACATCATAATAGGTCATGCATACATGAGTAATTCATCTTTTTTAATAAAGCAAAATTCACCCATGCATCCATGCATCCACGCATCCATGCATGCATGCATCATCCAAGTTTAAAAAGAAAATCATAGCATGTCATACATCATCAATGATTCATAACGTGTGCATATGCATAACTCCTCCAACATTTCTTAGATTTATGAAGAAATGAAAAATAGAGCAAATTTCACTCATGCATTCACGCATACATGCAAGCGTATCATATAGTTTCAAAAAGAAAATCATAACATTTCATGCATCATCAAATCATTCATCATACTCCACAAAATCATTGAAAATCATTTACAAAAAAAAGAAAAAGTCAGAAACGATATTTTTTGTTTAAGTCTCAAAAACGTTAGGCATTCACTTGGTGTTTGTCGACAATTCAAAAGCAAAATTCAGGTTCTCCTTTTATATATATCAAGACCCTCTGCGAGGCAATGGTCATTGATTTCCTTTTCTTTACATCAAGACCCTCTGCGAGGCAATGGTAATCGATCTCTTTATGTAACATCCCTGGCCCGCCAGACCATGTCAGGTTACTGCAGCCCAATGCACCCCAACCCCTCACCCTTCTCCGTCCATTCATACTGGGTGGGTTGTTGCCAGTGGGAATCGAACCCCCAACCTGA
>Ga0214544_1010726_pt1 | contig 13249 bp, 3 predicted proteins | sample CNSS3metaG_FD_160074 | JGI IMG/M metagenome (GOLD analysis project Ga0214544, IMG submission 160074) | Root nodule microbial communities from cowpea collected in UCLA plant growth center, Los Angeles, California, USA - CNSS3 | ecosystem: Host-associated > Plants > Roots > Nodule | place: USA...
GACTCCTCTATTGAAGTCCTTTTTTCACAATTTTTTTGGATTTTGAATTTCAAATTTTAACTTTGCTCCCATATTTTATAGGTTTTAAAATTTAAAATTTAAATTCAAACTTTATTACTATATATTTTAAATTTCAAATTTGACAATATATATCCTAATATAGCAAAAAAAAATATTGAAATCGAGATCATTAGTGATTTTTATATCTTTAAAAATTTTAAGAATGTATAATTTTAACTTGTAATGATATACCAATGTCTATGTATAAACATTATTCTTTAAATTATTATTTAAGTTTGTGTAAAACGTCAAAAATATGTAAAAATTATTTAAAAATATTTAAAAATTCATATTTAAATTTTACAATTATTTATTTACTATTTTATACCATATTTTAATTATTTTTACTATTGTTATTGTTATATTAGGACGAATATATTAATATATTATTATATTATTAAGAACCATGAAGCTTTTATTCCTAAATATTATATTACTTATTTATTTTCTATATCATATTTTTAAATTTTATTATTTTTAATTGTGAATATTAATGTATTTCCATTAAATTTTTTCAATTTATCATTTTTCAGATTTTGATAATATATTAAATACTAACCTTTCTTATAAGTTAAAAATATTTGAAAGTTGTTTAGACACATTATAAGAATCTATTAAAAAACCTACACTATTTCACAATTTTTATTTTTTGAATGTCAAAATTCAAATTTTATTGATATATTTTTGGTTTAATTAGTTAAATAGCATCTACTTTCATTCGAAAGTTTCAGTTTGATAATCGCTTTTAGAGAAAATGTTACTGTATATATTTCGAATTCCAATTTTCACAATATATGAATCTTAATCTTGCAATAATATTGAAATTGAAATAGTTAATTATTTCCATATCTTTAAAAGTTTAAAAAATTTATAATTTTTATTTTTTACCTTATATTTTAATTATATTAATATTATTATATTTTATATTTACATTATTACATATTATTATATTTTATAATATATTATTATATCATTATGGATCATCAATTTTTTTAATATTTGAATTTATATATTTTTATCAATAATATTAAAGTATTTATTACAAAAATTAACTTTTTGTATATATTTTTCATTTTAAATGTTAAATTTAAATTTTGTTATCACATTCTTTTTCTTTTACTGTCTATTACGTTTTCAAATTTGAATCCAAAATTTATTAATATTATTATATGTATTATGATTAATTTTTCACAACTTCAAACCAAAGAACGATTTTATTTTCAATGAATTAATTTTGAATTTTATTCTAAAAACACACGGAAGGAATATATTACCTAATATTATCTGCTGCTTGATGTTTAAAAAAATCAACTATAAGAAAAGTTCGGTTTCGAAGGATATTAAATGAAAAAAAAAATCCCAATGTAAATTCAATGTAATTTAATATTATATAAAAATATATAATGATAATATTACATTAATTCTACATAAATATAAATTTATTCTTAAATTAATATTTAAATTTAATCATAAATTGATATAAAGTTAAGAATACAACTGTAATCAGTAATATTAGATCAATCAATTTTCAAACAGATTAATAGAAGAAGATTTTGGTTTTCAATGCAATATTTTAAAATCATAATTGATATAAAGTTAAGAATACAACTATAATAAGTAATATTAGATCAATAGGTTTTCAAGCACATTATTAGAAGGAGATTTTGCATTTTGTATTAATCATTAACGATAAATAAAAAAGCAGATAACATCTCCAAAAAACAACATGGTGATATAAAAATTTTATATTTTTTATATACTTAAAATTGATAAATAATATTTTTTGTGAATGTCTTAAACTCTAATTATATGTTTGATTGATACTTCATGATTCATTGAGTCCCACAAATCATGATTATTGTTGTTCATAATAAATAGAGTCATAATTCAAAATGCAAAATTCTTGGAAGACGAAAAGTTTTTCATTTATTCTTTATATTTTTGACATTTATATTGGAAGACGTAAGTGTTGATTTATAAAGTTTATTCAATAAACTACGTTAAATTTTAAGAAGATTTTTTAAACCTGTTTAAAGCTTTCTCCAAAAGGTAGGTAGATTTTTAAAATATTTTCCATTTAAAATTTTAATACAATAAATTCATATATAACATTGCAATGAAAAACACAAAAAGTTGTTGGTTTCTAATATTTAATGTTATTTAATGATGAAAACATTCATCTTTGAGAAGTTGTAAAAATATATCTTGGAAGTAGGGTTGGAAGAAACTGAAAAGTTCTTTGAGAAGTTGAAAAAATATACCTTGCAAGTAGTGTTGGAAAAAACTGGAAAATTGTTTTAATTCTTCTTAATATCTTTATATTTTTGGAAGATGAAAAGTAGATTTTGAAAAATATAAATATATTTTTCAGTAAGCTAGGTAAAAAAAACATTCTTAATTTTTAATTTGATAATTAAATATATTTAAGGTAACTAATTTTATTTGCATTTATTAATATTGTTATTAATTATTAAGAAACTATTAACTGATTGGATTTTAAGAAAAGTGTAATATGTAAAGACTATTTTTAGAATAAATTAATAAAATAACTAATTTTTCTGTAGAATATGAGAAAATATTAATACTTATATAAAAATATTTGTTAGTTATATTGTTAATTGTGTGAAAATATTAACTTGGTGGTGCATATTAAAACGAAAAGACTTGATTAATTTTTTTTATTAATAAGACTAAATTAAATAAAATAAAAAAATTATAGAATAAAACGATAATTAATCCTTTAGTTTTTGAACAAACTTTCGATAACTAAAACAAAGTTTAGTAGTGAATAATATAGAGTGGGTGAAGTGTTCTATCAAAAACTATACTAGTAAAAGCCAAATCACGTACGGAAGAGTAAATAGTGGAACTTCACGTGTTGGTTGTGTGCAATGCAGTTCCATTTCTTAGAAAATTGAGTCTTTAGTGTTTAGTCGAGAGAGAGAGAGAAAAACAGCTGAAAACTGGTTTGGGTTGCAACAACACTCTTTAGTCTTTTGATTCCCACGTTCTTGTACGTTCTCTCCGACTTGGAAGTAATGGAATAATAACCGGATCGAGTTCATTTGAAACAATCCGGTTCTTCATCTTTCGGTTCATAAAATTTAAATTTAATTCAATTTCATATAATTAATAAAATTTGTATTTACTCATTCTTAACAATGTAATACTTAAAACGATGTGAAGTAATATACGAAGTAACTGATTATGTCTTCATGCATCCTTCTTTTAATTTTGAATCTTCAGATTATCTAAAATTTATTGCCATTCTGGAACTTAATGCATGGCTGATTTTAATATATATGTTGCAAGTATTTTGTACATTTTTGGATGATAATATACATGCAATTGTTTTAAATACACAGATCATGACTTCATTTCCTTCAAGTCGTAGTTGAAAGTATTATAGGATGTTTAGTGGTAGGTTAGAAATCCACTTTCGTAGTTGGGGTTGAACAATTTATCGAAAGAGCTTATCAACAAGAAAGTTATGTTAATGAAAGGCAACTTAAATGGTCATGCATTAAATGTAAGTGTACAATGATTTATGATGTTCAAACAATCAAACTCCACCTCTACAAGCATGACTTTATTCCTGACTACTTTATTTCGATTGATCACGAGGAAGCCATAAAGAATATTTCCATCATGTTGATGATGCTTCAGAAAGTCGTATATATGTGACTGAAGGTCAAACATTTAAATCATTGGATGACATGTTGTGTGATGCTCTTAGACAACATGGGTCATTTGAAATACCAAAAACAACTTTGAAGAGCTTCCGAATGAAGCAACTTAACAATTTTATAGTTTGTTAGTCGAGTCAAATGAACCATTATTTAAAGGATCATCAGAGTCTAAATTATCAATATGTATTAGACTTTTAGTATACAAGTCGAATTGGAATGTCCCTGACCAATTTCTAGATTTATAGCCAAAATGCTTCAAAATGCGACACAGATGAATAAGCTTTACCCATGCAACGTACGTCTAGGCTTGTGCTTTGATGGATTTAACCGAGAGAATTGCTAGGATTATTCTTCATGAGTTAATGTGCAAGATCGACTCCCCTCTTTATTAAATGTTCTAACAACGAGATTTGAGCTTTTTTGGATTTTCCACCAATTCCTTTGATCACTAGTCTTAGAGTTAAAGGAAGTCCTCTAATCGAATTGATAAGTGCCAAAAATGAGTAATTTTCATATGAAATGTTGGAACTTTTGTTTGTAATTTGTGTTTATATCATGTTGATTCCCCCTAAATCTAGGAGAAATGAGATTCAATCACATGCTTCCAAGATTTTACTTAAAGAAATCATTTGATCCCTATTTTGTGTATTTTTCAGGTAAATTAAAGTAGAGGAGGAAAGAACTTAAAAAGAGCAAAAGAGAAATCAAGAAACAAAGAAGAAATGGAAGAATTTGTGCAACAGGTCGCTCAAATCAAAGGAGTCTCGCCCAAGCTAGAACAATCTCGCTCAACCCAAAGTCATCTCGCCTAAGCGAGACACTTGCTGCCATTCTCGCTCAAGCGAGCCTGCTCTCACCTAAGCGAGAGTTCATGAAGAAGCCCATGTAGTTTTTCAATTCTCGCCCAACCAAGAATCTGGTTGCCTAAGGGAGAGCCTTTCTTCAGCATGAAGTACTCTATCTCGCCCAAGCGAGATTCAAGTGGCTTAAGCAAAATGTTCGTGGAGTATATATATTCCTAGAATCAGAGAGTGATGCTGGATGGTGGGAGACAGATCTGAAGAGCTTGGTGACCACGAGCAGAGCACAATTCCTTATTTTCTTCTTCTACCGTAGTTCTTAGGATTTTGTTGGCTACCATGAGTGGCTAATCTCTTTCCTTGGGATTGAATGTAATCGACTCGAACTTGGATGTAAACTAGTGATATTTATATATAGCATTTCTGTTTCTACTCAATATTGGTATTATTATTCTATTCTTAATGCTTGATTCTATTTGATCAATAGATGTTCTGATTTTGATTTTTAGATCTTACTGGAAAGTATTTCTGAAAACCTGATTTGAACAATGATACTTGATATGATATGATGTTAGGAATAGATCTCAATATATCAATTGCTTATAACACTCGACCGTAATGCTGGGTAGTTTGCTGAATATATGAGGAATCAATATCCAGGGAACTAATCTTATGAATTTTATATGCGAGGAATCGATATAAATGATTTTTTGGTGTTGCATCAATATTGGTATTTTCAAATGTTATGTATTATATTCATCCAGATTACAAACAAGGGAGATAGATGAAATTCAATCCCAAATTCTTTTACTAAATTTTTCTAAACTTTTCTGCTTTTATTGTATTAATTTTATGCAATAGTAAATGATAAATCAAATTAAAATCTTTGTATATATGCTAATTGAGATAATTATCTATTTTAACTGAATCTGTTCCTCGTGGGTTCGACACTCTTACTTAAAATCATCATACTACAGTTGATTTTTGGTACGCTTGCCAAGAGATCAACACGAATCCCCTAGAAGGCAAACTTCTCTTTTTGGTGTTATCAATAAGAAGGAACTATATCAAGAATAATGAAAGTTAAGACGTTCAGCTACCATAGAATCAATATATTCCTTCTTTCTCTCCTACATGAGATCTTGACTATTGGGGATATTTATTTGAAAAGAAGCCAGAAGTTAGTTGACTTACTTACTTGTCAAAGTAAGGAAGAAAGAAGGCTTACAAGTAGGAAGTTAGAAGAGGGGCTTTTCCTTATTAGCTAGCTTTGCCGGACTAAAGGTTATAAAGTAAGGGTTATAACTACCTTTAACTCACTCACTCGAGCGTAATACCCATCCTTCTTGAGCTTCCCATTAACCCATTTTATGCAGATGAAAGGATGAGCTAGCCTTCCTTAAGACATATAGGTTTCAAAACCAACTGCGGAAGATTAGCTAAGCATCCAAAGATAGGAATAGAATAGCTGATCTTTACTCCTCTCGGTGCTCTAAAGCTAAAGCTCCACTTCTTGTCTTAAAGGGAACATACTTGGATGAAGGCATTCCAGTTCAAAAACGAATAACTAATATTCAGCTAAACCTCGTGTTCCAACCAATTGTATAATCCTGATCATTAATCAATGGGATCGGATCTTGGGTACAAAAAAGACCTTGAATCGCTTAGCTAAAGACATCTTCCCACCTTTTATCCTCTTTGTAGCTACGCAGAGAGTCTTCTTCTATATGACTAGCTCCAATTCTGTCTATTTGGAAATGGGCAAGATAAGCCCTTACTCGTGATGCAATCAGGCTTGGCACCTTCCCTTATTCTCCTTCCTTTCCTTTTGGTAGTGCTAAGTCATCGAAAATCTCTTTTGGCTATTAAGAGTCGCCTTTCATCTATGTGATGCAATTCTTTAGTGGGGAAGCTTTCGTTAGCTGGTATAAGCCACCCTTCTGTATAACTTACGCCGAGAAGGAATAGAAAGCGGGGAAAAGGTATCAGTATAGTCGATGTCCTCTTTTAGAGTGAACACCTTGGCGACAACCCTAACCTTCTATCTCTCAATGTAAGACCCGAGAAAAAATAGACTAAAGGGAAACAAATGGAAAAAATTAATGGCTTGATTAATATTTTTGATTTATTTAATTTAATTAGGTTATTAAATTATGAAATAAGAAATAATTATTATTTGAGTGATTTAAGTTATTGTTGTATTTATAATAATTATTTAAGTGATATAAGTTATTGTTTTATTTATTTTGAATTTTAATATTATATTTAATGTTGCAGATATATGTATATAATTAAGTGGTACATTTTATAATGTGAAAAAGTATATGTTTAGTGGTTATGCTTGTGTTTGCCTTTTCGAGTGCAAGGCTTCGATCTCGGTTGGCACTAAAAACGTGCTTAAGTCCTCTTATTTTATTTAACTAAATAATTACGATAGATGGACAATATAAGTTTATTATTTATTCATGCACAATATATATTGAGAAAGCATCTAGTATAGTGGTTGGTGTATATATGTGATGTGACTCGCTTTCAGGTTTATTTTATTTTTCTCTCTCTTCTTTCTGGTGGGGCCCACGAAACTTTTTTCAAATTAAATTTCTCTCTCCTTTTCACGTTGATGCTGCAATGGTTAATTGCATTCATTTTTTTTCTCATTTGCTGCCATTCATGCATAAAGTTTACAATATATATTTATTTTTTTTATTTCTCCTAAAATGAGTTTAAAGGTTAGGGTTATTTGTTTGTAAACATGTTACTGGCACATTATAGATAGAAGATAAAAATAACCAAATATTATAAAAAAAAAGGCATGTATAAAAATTAAAGAAAACAATGTAGGGTTTTCTTTTAAAATCTACAAAACCTAGATGAGGATTTTAGGAGATGTGCTACATAGAGAGTGAAAGAGGAGGTTGCGGGAGTGAAGAAACGAGTAGCAAAGAGACCATTAGGTAGGGGAAGCCAACCTTGTTTTCTTCTCTTGTTTTTTTGTTGCTTGATGAATGAAGTTAACCTTTCTTCTTTTCTTTTTCGTTTGAAGCTAGAGGGTTCTTGGTCTTTCTTCTTCCTTTATTCTTTGATTGCTTGATGAATAAATTCTTGAAGTGGTTGTTGTCAAATTGAATGGGTGCATGGTTGTGCGCTTGGTTGTTGGAATTACGTGAGGAAGTGCATAGGTGTGAGTGGTCCTTTTGGGTTTCAAACCTTACGTTAGAGGTTCAGTGCATGAATCATATGGGTTTGGGTTGCTGTGTGAGGTTCGTGTACATGCGGGTCTGCAACTTCATAGGTGTGATTTTGTTTCTATTGGTGCACAATATATGTTCTCCTTTCAAAACTCTTTGTAAATTTGTGTAGTGGGATGTGTTTCATGCATGCATGAATAATCGAAGGAATTAAGGGTCGTTGGCAGTGAGCATAAGTGCTGCTAAAGTTTTATGGTGGTTGAGTAGTGGGTTCCTTTATTTTTCCTTGGGTCTATATTTTCTTTGGTTTATTTCTTTGCTGCCACACTAAATATCCATACTAAAAGTATAGTTTAATATTGCTTTTCTCTTTCTTCCTTTTTTCTAATTTCTTTCACATAAATATGGACGCAGTGCAATACATTCTCTTTCTTCATCGTTGCTATTCTCTTTCTTCTTTTGTTTATCTATTTCACGTAGGTGCCTGGGTCTAAATTTCTAGTTTTCCTTTCGGTTAGATTTGTAGTGGTGCATGATAGTTTGGCCATATTCATTCACAATTTTCATTGGTTAATGGGTTAACTTTTCTCTTTCTTCTTTTGGCTTTTCTCTTTCACGTAGGTTTGCTTGTAGGTTTTAACATTGTTTTGTTTACCAAGTTTATCATGTGGGATGATGCATGGGTGGCGTCCACATGTAAATGCAAAATTCTCTTTCTTCTTTTGCTTATACTTACACGTAAAGGGTTAAAAAATTTAGGTTTCAATTGCTTTACATGAGGGCTTAAGTTGCAGCAGCACAATTTCTTTCTCCAAAGGTATATTATTTTTTTCCTCTTAGGCTTGTAGTAGGTTTTCACGTTAACAAGATTGTGGTGGTGGCATTGCTTGTTTCTCTATCCTTGCTTGAACGTGGTTAAGATCTTGGATGGTTAAAAGCTTACGAGGTTGTTTAGAATTTGTTTATTCATGAATCATTTGGTAGTTACATGATAAACCATGCATGGGTTACGTCAAATTTTCTTAATAAGCTATTAGATAATTATGCTATGATACTATGACCATCTAGAAATTATGCGGGGAAGCTTATTAAAGTATGAATTATTCTTTGTCTACTTTTATTTGTGGTGCATGTTTGTTTGTTACCATGTTTGAAGGGTACGTCACGAGTATGGTTCTTTGCCATATTGCATGCATTGATTTGGTGCATTGGTACCACTAGGTGTGGTATTTTTGGTTCATTTTTCTTCTCTTTTGGTGTATGTGAGACTAGCTTTCAATTGAGTTTTGGGTATGGCATGATAATGTGATTCCATCTGATTTGACTACCATTCGTTTGGTTTGGTGCTTATATGAATTACGTTTGGAATATGAATTTGGTTTTTGTTATGGAACTTTATTGCTATGCATGATGTGATGGTGTGTTCTTTGTTGGCAATATGTAATTCTTATGTGTTGAATGTTGGGAGTGTTTTACCTTAATTGAAGACTCTTGTTGGAATTGAGTGTTGTGTGAGGTTTTTCGTACCTAGGAACCTAGTGAAGACTTTTTCTCCTGTGTGAAGTAATGGAAAGGGGTCCTTTTCGCCTGTGTGAAGCAGTGGTAGAAGATTGGTTCGAGTGTTGTACCCTCTCGCCTGTGTGAAGCAGTAGGGAGGTGATAGATGTTTCACCTTATTTCGGCTTGTTGCGAGTATAGTGCCCGATGTGCGATGCATCAACATTTTTACTCATAATTCCTTGAGGAATAAGGGAGATAGGCTAGCTGCGATAGTGGGACACATCAAACTATCTGTTCTAGGAAACTAGATGTTGTTGTGGGGTGAGAGGCCGCGGAAAGCCAAAGCTGGATTATGATCACTATGTTTATGAATGTGATACTATGTTTGGTTTGGTTTGATTGTTTGGATTTTAGGGTTTGTGTGTTCAAATGAAGGATTGATTGTGATCATAATGCTTAAGTGTTACTGGAATGCGACGTTGAGTATTTATGGACATGTTTTATTAACGAATTTCTTTTATAAATATCATTGTTTATGGTTAGCTTACCCCTATTTGTTTGTTTGTGTGTTTGTTATATGTGCGATGATCGTATAACGTGTGTGTTATACGGGAGTAGATGATATTGCAAATAATTTTGGCATGGAGTAGATTGACGAGAGGCTAGGGTGGACTCGGGAGTTTTTGATAATTTATTTAGTTGTTTTAAATCATTAAGAGCTATGTAATTTTCTTTTGTTCACAATTGTTACTTGAATTTTTTGACAAGATAACATTTTGAACTACGCAATTTAAATTAAATTATAAGTATTTTTTATTAGTACATTTTCAATGATAATCCTTTTTTGTCAAATGCGTTCGTTTTCTAACTTTCCATGACATCCCAAAATTGGGGTGTTACACTCAATCTTGCCTTTTGTTTGATTCCCTATTAGTCTTATCCATTTACACCCTACAGGCTTGGATCATTTTCTCTAGGTTTTAGAGTGAGTGGGCTAAGGAGCCTTTTCTCGCCTTTCATCTTTCCAGTCAAGTAGTGGTTCCTGCTCTTCCCTCTTATGAATCTACTCAACCATTTCGGAATGAGTGAGCCTTTGTACATGTATTGAAGAATCTGGTTATCAAATCGGCAGCTATTGAATCTAAGCCAATTGAATCAGCAATCGTTGGTACAGTAAGCGATGTTCAAATAGCTGTAGTTGGGATCTTCTTCACTGTTAGCTCTTCTTCTAACTAGGTTTTGCTTCCTCATGTTCTCTTGAACATGATTCTCTCATACGCACTCCTAAAAGGAGTTAGGAAGCCAAGATCTTGTCTGAGTAGTTTTGATAGCCAATAAGCACTTGTCTGGTATCGAATGAGTTCCAGTAGTTGAGTAGCTAAAGGCTTTGGTGGCCTTAGAGGATGGTTCTATCTTCGGGTAGCTTCCTACAGAATTCTTCCCTTATTTCTAGAAGTTCCTAGATTGTGTGAAATAAGAACATGAGGTATTTACTTATTAGCAGCTCAAGCTCCATTTCAAAGGTGATGAGTGACGCTTCTGGCTGATTCAATATCACTAGAGTCTGCTTAGGGTTTCATTCAATCAACAATCCCTTATTCTTGTTGGCCGGTAATTGTCACCCCCATACAATCTTCCTCTTGAAACGTGCATGACAGAGCCATTTGTCTTCTTAAGTTGTCTAATACCCACAAAATCCTAAGATAGGAATTCATGTGTATCTCGAACCTTTGGTGGATGTACTAGTGGCAATGCGGGTCGGCCCAACCCATTTAGGCCCAGCCCCCATCTTACCCGCACAATGAGGGTCGACCCGTCCCACCCCGCATTTTAACTACGGGTTGAAAAGTCTGGCCCACCCCGCATAAGTGCGGGCTGTGGGCTAGCCCACTTTTTTTTTAAATTTATTTTAAATTCTTATGATAAAACTTTCAATGTTCAAAAAATTGGGAAACTTTAAGAAGTTCACAAAATTAAGCCAAGACCTTAGAGAGTTGGATGATAAATTGATAACTCAATAGTTTCATCATATTCATATTCGTACCATGACATATACGATGTATTTTTTAAATTTTAGCACATTAAAAAATACATGACATTGATGAGTGCGTATTTTTGCCCTCATTTAATGTTTAATTCTGGGTATTTAATTGAATATGTGTGCTTAAAGAGTAATTTAATTGATAATTCTGATAATTAGACCGTTTGAGCTTGTGTGATAAAAATGTCTTAAAAAGTAATTTTTAGTTGCATAAATTATTTTTGGATATTTTAACGTTTGTTGATGCAGCTGAAGTTAGGATTAAGCTCATTCAAGGTGGGAAAATAAATTGATTATGTTACAAACCACCTTTAAATAAGGCTGAAATTAGCAAGTTCTGAAAAAATCACTTCTGCACCTCCTAAATTACATATACACTCCCCTCTTTTACAGAATACCTACTTCTACACCCCTACATTTGTCTATTTTCACCCCTCTTTCCACTCATAAACTAAGATGCACTCAGATGATGCCATGTGGCAATCCTCCACTTATTAAACTAACCAATCAGAAAGTGACACGAGTCATGATCCAGCAACTCAAAATTCAGCCATTGAAGTAGTGCCACGTCATCATCATCTTCTTCACTCAAACCCTAGGCACCTTCATCCAACAACAGCCCACCATCCTCCTCGTACCTCGTCAAAAACCTGCACCGTCGCAGCCACTTCACCGGAAACAACTCTATCTTCACACATTTGCAACAACCACCACGCATCTCAATCGCGTCGAAGCACCGAGCTGGACCACCGCGCACTGTTGCCACCTGAACCAAGCGCGAACCACCGCGCTTGCACCTGCAACGCAGATCTGCAATTCGAGCCTTAAGAGCAGCAGCTTCCAGACCAGCAACAACCATTGCGAGCTTCCCTTCATTTGAACCAGCATCACCTGTTCGAACCTCCATGGCAGCACGCTCCATCTTCTCTACAACGTGACCCAGAAGCGGCGCGACCACCTCTTTCACGCATCTACACCACTACAATCACAACGTCGCACCACCACAGTTTCGTCACCATCGTTCATGCAACAGGAGTAGTTCGAACCATGCACCTGCAACCATCACGCAGCCTCCTTTCTCTTCGCGAAGCAGCGAGAGCAAACCATCTGCAAAACAGCACCGTGAACGCAGCAAAATCGGAGTACACCATGGCAGCAGCCGTCAAAGCTCATTCCTCTCCATAACCAAAGTGTGAGAGTGAAACCCTAATTCTGGAGAGAGAAGGAGCTGCCACGTGTCAGCCTGCTATTGCATAGTCAAACTGGTCAAAGTTGGTCAAACAGTTAACTCTGGTCAAATATTCAAATTTGGTCAAAGACTGGTCAAACAAGGGGGTTAAACTGCAAAAATTGATATTTTTGGATGTCTCTGCAAATTTGGACTACATGATTGAAAATGGCTTATTGAGAAAATTGATGCAAGTATTATTTGGTGATAATTTATCAGATATCTTTAAATAATTTATTTATTTAATTATATCATAAATTATTAACCAACTATGTTTGTCAAATAGTTTATATCTCTCTAAATATCTTTGAATATTTATCTTTATTTTAAAAGATATTTGAGAGGTTTTAGCAACCAAAAAGCCCAGTCCAAGTCCTATATAAAGAGACCAAGGGAGAAGTAGAAGACAAGCTCGGGACTTCGGAGTTTTGGAACCCTTAGGGGGGGCCTACTTTCGTTTCCTTTCTCTCTCTATTCTTCTTTTTTTATTTTGCATTCATGGAGTTCTAAACATTCTTGGTTGATTCCATGGTAATTTCTTAATTGGATTCTAAGGTTAGATCAATTAATTTCTTTGTTCTTTTTATTATTGTTGAGATTTTAATTCATCTATGTTTTTTATCTTTGAATCACGTAAAAAGTAATGATTTTAAATCTATATGCATGTTGATCATATGAGTTCAAGGGTTTTTAAATCTAATTGAGACTTTACTTTGATTTTATTTAGAAACTTTCATGTGATT
>Ga0214544_1010728_pt1 | contig 13246 bp, 9 predicted proteins | sample CNSS3metaG_FD_160074 | JGI IMG/M metagenome (GOLD analysis project Ga0214544, IMG submission 160074) | Root nodule microbial communities from cowpea collected in UCLA plant growth center, Los Angeles, California, USA - CNSS3 | ecosystem: Host-associated > Plants > Roots > Nodule | place: USA...
TTTGATAGTATCATGATTCCGTTTGTGTGATTTTTAAATTTTTTTTATAAAAAATATTTAATTGATATATGGAACAATAAAAAAATGGGTATGGGTATGGGTATAAGAAAATACCCGTTACCCGGTGGGGATGGGGATGGGTCAAAAGTTGTATACCCGTTGGGTTTGGGGATGGGGATGGGGATGAATTTTTATTATGGGGATGGGGATGGGATCATGATACCCGTACCCGCCCCGCCCCGTTGCCATCCCTACCGTTAACATCTCTAATATGAACTAAGATGGTAAAGCTAAATAACAACTGTGAACATATTTTGTGAGGCTCTAGTGTAGTAAAGAGATGATGGAATACTATAGTGTGGAAACTCTTACTTACATATTTACTTATATTGTTCTTTTGTAGGAATAGTTAGTGAGAGCTTTGTCCTCTAGTGGAACTACTTGGAAAAGGTATATTGAGATAATATCTAGAAGTGTAGAACAAAACTAGTAAGGGCATCTCATAAACTCTTTATCAACGGAAGTTACCTTCTTAAACTTTTATAAAACTTACTACAAAAAGGTGTATGAGAAACTTGTTCTTGCACAATCACGACTGTTAAGAAATATATGGACTGGTGTAGGAATAGTTAGTGAGTGCATCGAAAGAAGGGTATTTTGTAAAGTAGATGTATGTTTGTTCAATTTATGCAGGTTTCAAGATGTTTGAATATCAAGATACTAGGCAGTGGTGGCTTATAGAAGAGGCAGGGAAGGACAAGGACCATGGCCCCCATTTATTTATTTATCTTTTAGTTAAATATATATATATATATATATATATATATATATTAAAAATTATTAATAGTATATTTAAAATTAATAGAAATTAAATTGTATGTCTTTTTTTAAAGCACAATATTTAATGTTAATAAATAATAAAAATATTTAGGTTTAATTATTTTTTTTTTATGGTTTCATCTAAAAATGTCAAATTGCAACTAAAAAATCGGGAGTAAATTGAGACTAGAAAATTTTGATGATCAACTTACATTTTTTGAAACAGGAGCTAAATAAGTAATTAAACAAAATATCTATTAAGATATTTTTTATTTATTTTCTTTCTCATTGTCACTTTAGTTTTTTACAAAATTCTACTTATTTTTCACTCTCATATGTTTTCTTCTTTTTTTTTTTGTTGAAGAAAAAAATAAGTTAAATACAAACTCATTCTTTTTGCTCTCATTTGTCATTTGTTTTCGTCCTTATTTGAAGAGAAAAAATGTAACTCTCTTGTCTCACTTTATAATAAAATATTAATTTAATAGATTCATTAACCTTATTTTTTATCTCATAAGTTGTTGTATATTCGCTTTATGAAAAAAATGTATTATATATTTTTTTCATAACTAATTTTTAATTGTAATTTGATTATAATATATTTTTTTAATAATTATGTCTCCAAATTTTTATTAGATTATTAAAATTATTTTTTAATATTATTAAAAAAATTGGTATATTATGAAAAATAAAATAATATTTTTTTATTAATAAAAAGGAAACTATTAGTAAAGATGAAAATAAGATAAATTTTATTTTTTCACGTATATTTTGAAATATTATATTAATGATTTAATTATTCAATTAAAGAAAATAATTTTTAAATCATTTTATTAATAATCTAATCTAATAATTAAAGAATTATATTATTTTGCATCTTTCAAACTATTTGGTAAAAATCCGTCAACGATACCGGATGCAGACAAGATAAAGGAAGAAAATAGGCAATCTTGTCATGTTGCAGAGTTGGTCCAGATTTAACAGTAACCTGTGAGTGATTGATATGCCCTAATATCCTCAGAATTTTGACCTGTCCACTTTTAGCTCACATAAAAACGATGGTGCATACTTGAATTTATTAGATTGTTTTATATAAGTTTTTTAGAACAACAGATGGATTGTCTTAGTGGTATCTTTTGTCCATATGTATTGTTTAATCCTTTAGGATAAAAGTTAATGTTTGTTTGTGAAAGGGTTTCAGCAGTCCAAATACTTTCTATTAATTTATTTTTTCAAATAAAAATAGAAAAAAATATTAAAAGACAACATAAATTTATAAATATATATATATATAATTAAACATTATTTTATAAAAAATTATTTATATTTAAAATAGTTTCTATTATTAATACAAATTTATAATTGATTTGTGAATTAAATAAAGATTCTTATCAAGAGATTAATTTAGAATCTAACAATAGGTATTAATGACAAAAATATATGAGCGACTATTAATATTCTTTTCACTATTAATTTTATTTTAATAGTTGATTTGAAATATTTGCTCCATTAATAATTAAACGATTAACTAAATACTCCATATCCATTATCTATTAAAAATACTCATTTAATTTTGCGGGTATCCGCAGTACAATATTTTTGCTATCTCTAATTATGCTTGTATAAAAAATTTCACTAAATACAACAATTTGGAGAAAGTTTAAGATTTACATAGTATTTTAACCTACATTTAAATGCTTCACAGTATAACGGTGTTGGACACTCATCTGTCTCTTTAAGTTGATGACTAATGGTTGCTGTAAAATAAGAGTTGTATTGAAGAAAAAAATAAAAAATAAAAATAAAAATCTTCTAAATGTTAGTAAAACTATTATAGCTTCCAAAAAGATGAGGTTGTCTAATCCTTCTAGGCAACCCAAAATTTAGATAGCATTTGATCTCACCTCCTAACCCAGCTGTCACAATTACCAAACCCCATGCCGTGGAGGAAACATGGCCACCGTCCAATGATGAATAAGCTGAAGAAAATGACGCAGTTGAAGAAAGTGCATCACTGCACCTAGATGAAGATGATGCAGTTCTAAAAGAATCTCTAAATCCTGAATCTGTGCGTGAAAATGGTTCAAGCTCATCTTCCTCTGCGGTGTGGCAGTTTTTCATTGGAGACTGAGGCATCGTTCTCTTACAGTTACCAAATGAATCTCCGAGTCCTGATTCTGCATGGAAAATTGCTGCAGCTTCTTCCCTAGGGGAATTTGAAGCTCCTTCTAAGTTAAGACTATTGCTTTTCCTGGGAAGTGGTGGAAGAGTTTTCTTACTACCGTTTGCAGAAGATGGCGATGGTGTTTCTTCCCCACCAATAGAACCTCCCAGATAACGTTTTGAATGCCTTTTGGAAGCCACTGGCACTAGCAGCGGGTCACCTTTGACGGGACAATTCCATGGTATTGCTACTGAAACGTCTTTGCATTGGAAGTGCTCGTGAGCACGAGTAACTAGCACACTTTTGAATTTTCCACTGCCTGCAGTTCTGTGCTCTTCACGCTTCCACACATATACTTCAGAATCTTCACTTGCACTTATAATATATCTTCCATCTGGAGTAAAGGAAGCTGCAATTTGACTGTTTGCATTTCGAAAACCTGCTCATGTTCAAAACCAATAGTTTAAGTCAACCTTTTTTATGTTGATAGGGTTGTGAAAATAGTTCATGCAAGATTTGAAAATTAATCTCTCAACCTTCACATTAAAATGAAAATGAAATTCATCTATGTCTCAAACTTTGATACATTTTGCTCTCTAAATTTAAAAAACAAGTGGATATAGTCTTTTTAATTCAAATTACATTAAATTTTTTTATTTGTCCAATACGTTACATGTTAGTATTTGAACGATTTACATCATTTGACATATTCATGCTTCGGTATCAACGGAAAAACACGTTTACATAATTAGGTTAAAAGAATAATATTCATTCATTCTTAATATTTTAGAACTAAAATATATCAAATTTCGGATGCTCGAATTTTAATTGGGCATTATGTTTCGGTTACTAAAAGTATATTTAATTGTATTTTAAATCAGTGATAAGGTAAGTTCGGATAATGTTATCCAGCACCTTTGTACTTTTGAACTACTTCTGAACCTTCCAATATTCTTATTCTGGAATCGGCTGAAGTTACAAGAATTTCTGATGGTTTGCCAGGAACAAACTGTACAGACAAAAAGACATTATAATTGTTTCCCTTACATGAAATTAACCCAATCTGGCTTATGGGAGATGGAAATAAGAATTACCTGAAAACCTGTGACCTTTCTTAGTAGGGATTTCTTGTTTCGAATCTCAATTGTTCCTGTTTGAGTTAGTTTGCAATCTGGTTTTCCATAAGGAAATGGGAATTAACAGTTTGATATATCCAGTCTAAATGATTTAGATGATATGGTAAATTTCTACTTAGCTTCCAAGATAGCTTCAATATAAATAAAAGTGTAAAGAATATACTAGTCAATTGTTAATACCTTTTGTGCTATATGTACGACAACCACCCTTGTGGGTACCAACAAAAGCACCCTGCAATAATATGAGGAAATATGAACAAGGATCACATCAATGCATAAATAGTATTTGATTTAGTTTATCATGTTATTATCTATGTTTAAATATGATTATTCTATGCACCCAAAAAAAAGAGGTACTTTCATCTTGTTTTGTGGATTCCTTTCTCATCTTCTGCATATGCGTAGCAAATCTCTTATATTTAAAAATTTGTCTGTTTTTTTTATTAATTTTGGACGTTTTATTTCATGTGATTGTAATATTTCAAACGCTAATTATCGAGGGGTTAACAGTCAAAATCAACAATGTAGACTTCTTTTGTTCATTGTTAACATCAAATTAATGGAACACAACTTAAGAAAATGATATTTTCAAACCCAACATATTTTATTTCTATTTGACACTGATTGTCACTATTCTTTAATGTATATTTTTCCTCTGCAAATGCAAAGGTTTATTATCATTAGGACCATTTTATTCCTATAATTGTCCAATTATTAGTGTCAAAGACGTTTTTTCAAAATAGTTTAAGCTAAAATAGTTCAACTTGAAAAACACTTGAATGAATTGTGCTTTTATCTATTGTGTTATTTTTGTTCTCAATCTAATTTTGGATTAAATATGGTTCTTTTTCCCTTCTCAACTATAAAAAAAAATACATATATATATTTTTTAACAAAGTTTTGTTGACAAACTTTTAACAATGTATACACGGTGACACTTCAATGGATGAAAGAAAAATTTGATGTGATTTGAAAAGAGAAAAAAAAATGTTGATATGTGTTGAAAAGTAAATTTTGTCAAACTTTATAAAAAAAAATTTGTTAAAATATCATAGTCCAACAAGAAATTGTAAATGGTTCATGCTTGAAACTTTAATTCTATTTGATTCCTATACTTTAAAAAATAATGGTTTTAATAATTTCTCATTTTCAATGACATTAAATTTAATCACAGGTATGATTCCACTTATATTGTCATGTAGAGTGACATGCAGGTGGTTGTCACATGTTTATGTTTACTAATTTGAATTTTTAACTTTTTAAGAAAATGGAAATGTTTTTTGCCTTTATCAAGAGGTTGATTTGGATGCACAGGTTGACTCCACTAAAGCCTCTTTTTATTTTATTTTTCCTCATAATTTTTTATATTTGTCCCCTAATTTTGTTTCCTTAATTCTTTACTTTTCTTTAAAAGGTCATTAGATTGATACCCATCTAATTTTTAATTGTTTCCGGTGACTTAGAGCTTTAGATTTGTCATTGTTTTCATTGTTCCAAGTTTTTAACGTAGAACAATGATAATTTGACACCAAAAATATTTTTACTATTCAAAATTATTTTTCATTATCTTTTTCTTTATTTTTTGAAAAATATAAAAATTGACTTTTGTTACGATTATTTTATCTTAAAAATGTCAAATGGTAGTTAATTATTTCAAATTACCTTCTTCCAAATCAAGAATTCTCTAGGGAAATAATGGAGAAACTACTAACTACTATATTACAGATAAATTTGATTACAAGAAATAAGAAATGGTAAGAAGAAGAAAACGATACCTGACCGTCAGGTGTAAAGGCCAGTGCAGTCACCATTTCATTGATATCAATCCAATCCACAACATGGCGTTCAGGAATGCTCCATATTCTGACCTTAGCATCCAGCGAACCACTTATGAAAATATCATCATTCAGAGGATTGAATTGTATGCAAGTTACTGCAATCAAACATTAAGCCAACCAAACGTAACTAAATAGAAAAATATTTTTTTATACTAGATGGACAACTTAACAACTCACTTTCAAAAAGCATTTTGGTTATAAAAAAAGTTTACTTTTATATTTTAAAGAAAGAGAATAAAAAATAGAATAATAGATATAAAGTGTGTGTAAAAGCTGGTTGGGGTGTGAAAATAATAGTATCCAACTAAATATGCATGCAGTATTCCATCCAAAAGGGTTAAAAATAAAAAAAAAGATTATTAAAATCATGTTCCAGAGGCTCAAACATTTCACTCTCACCATAGTCACTATGGGGAAACTTGTACAGGCAAGTCTTAGTCTCCAAGTCCCATAATCTGACCGTTTTATCCATTGAAGAAGAGAGAAGTTGCTGCAGTTGAAAATGAAAAACCCATCAAAATTTTAGGTTCTCATTATCTTCTTGCATGCAATAATACACCATGAATTTTGTACCATGAAAGATATTTCACATGGATTTTAGACGATGATGATGATGATGATAAATTTCTTTTCACTTAATACACCTTTTAAAAGAAATCAAAAGTAGGTAAGGTATTTTAAATACTTTTTCTATTAATAATAGCTATCAAATTTATAATTTTATGTTTTATTTCTATATTATAATATTGTAATAAATGTGTATATGTATATGTTAGAAGTTAAGTGAAAAAATAAGGATAATTACAAAAGAAAAGTAATTATTAATATGTCAAACTTTGGAATTAAAAAATCTTTCATAAATTATAAAAAGATTAGTTGTCATCAAATTTACGCCAAAAATAATTTATGTAAATGCTAAACATAGGTATTTTCTTAAATAATGTGTCCACCTTTTTTAAAATAATAAAGATCAGATAACCACGCTAAAATAGTGGTGAAGATAAAATTGTATGAAATTAATATGCAGAAAAATTTATCGAAGTTTGTATGATTCATGAATTAGTATAAATTATGTTAAAATGGATTAAATAAAAAACTAATTACAATGAACTATATAACAACAAATACCTATAACCATTTATATTTGTATAAGTATGCATAAATCTTTACTATTTTTTCTTTTAAGTTTTATAACCATTTTTTAAATTCAATTGATTACCCATCATAAAAAAAACATCTATAATTAAATTGTAGAAGTAATTTGTTTTCATATTTTACTAATACATTTCAAATCATTTTAACAATACTTTTTTATTTTAAAAATTTGTATAATAATTATATTTTAATTTTTTTTATCAAAATAATAATAAGAAAAAGTGAACACCTTGGTTTTACAAGTAAATCAATATGATAATTGTGACTTCTACTTAATTTTTAAAATCATTTATAATTATCAAAAGAAGTAATAACTAGGTAATATTATAAGAAAGAACATGTTCTACTCAAATATTTAGCTCGAAAAATACTAATTTGACACCTTTAAAAAATATACAACTACTTTACAATCTTTTACAATAATATAATAGTATGTATCAAAAAGTTTAATTTAAAAAATAAAACTATACTTAAAATATTATTATTTTAAATTATCATATAGAAAGATGTGAATATATTACCACCACCCTTATAATAAAAATATAGGATACATAAAATTGGGGTAATCTCTCTGTTATTTAAGTCTGAAATGTGATAGATGTACTCATCCTCCCTTTTTTTCTCTATCTCTCCTTATTTATTTATTTAGTTTTAAGTTAATTTTAAAGTGAGTTTGTTTGTATTTGATTTTTTTTAGTGTTGTTCAAAGTAAGCGAATGTTTTTCATTTTATTGGTATGGCTGTTCACTTAAAAACTCAGCTGCTTTATATGCTTTACATGAAATGAAATGTTAATTTTTAAGTGATTTTGAAATATTAAAAATAAAAAAAAAATAAATGAAAAACTACTTAAAAAATATATCTAAAATTATAAAAAAAAATTCTTAAAATTTAGTCAAAAAATTATTTTTCTTACTTTAATTAATTTTAAAAGCTATGTACTCGTTTTGTTGTTTGGGTCATCTGTTTAGCAGGGAAGCATGAAGTTGCAAGGAGTACCTTAGATCTAGACCATGACAAATCCAAAACATCATCTGAATGTCCTTGGAAAGTGCAGAAGGGTTTGTCGGAGAGTGAGAAGACAGTTTCAGGAACATGAACAAAGTCAGGAATGGCGGGACCTTTTTTGCTTCCGAACTTGCCCTTCTTCTTCTTGTCAGCCGCCGCCGGAGAGAAAGGACTACCGTCGTTGGAGGCAAGGGAGGAGGGGTGAAGAGGTGTGAAACTCCCCTCGTCCAGCTTCAACGACATAACCTCACACTCCTGTACTTCCCACACGTGTATCACCTTGTCCTCACCCGCACTCGCCAGAAACCTCCCATCCAAACTGAACCTTATCGTCCAAATCGACCCCTCGTGCCCCTGAAGCTCCTGACACAGATGCAACGCCGACACCTCCTTGTGCGACTTCCCGCTCTGCCGCACTCGCACCCACTGACCCTTCTCCGCCGCCGTGGCGGCGGCGGCTGCGTTAGCCGCCGCAGCCTCTCTCTCCCCAATGAACCCACTCGCCACGCCCTTTATGTTCTTCAGAAACGCAACCCCTCTTCTCTTGCTCATCCTTAAACTCCTCGAAATGTACGAACTCGAAGTCAGCTTCCGCGACAAACTCTCGCTCCTCGTACCGCGTCGCATGTACTCGTTAACCACGCGCGATTTCCCCACCGAAGTTTCAAATTCATCCATCGTTAACTGCTTCCCCGTCTGCAAATCACTCAGCCTGTTCCACGCACCGCTTTCGGTGCATTCGTTCACAATAAACTCCTTCCCCGTGTCCAAGTTCTTTATCAGGAAAAACGCTCGCACTTCCCGATCCCCAACTTTCGTGCTTTTCGGCTTGGACTGCGGTGCTTCGTCGGAATCCCTCAACACCACTCTGTTTCTCGTTCCCGGCGGAGCGCGCTGGACGAACACCTCCGTCCGGGTTCTTGTCAACCGCTGCTTCGAACACTTTCCGATGAAATCTTCTCTTCGCGACCCCTCCAATGAGAACAACTCGATGTCTCCCTCGGATCGCGAACGAACAAGAACTAACTGATGAGAGGCGTGTCCCGAAGATATCTTCTCTGTCGAAACGGCAGCCGGTGTCGTTGTCTCGGAAACCGGCGTCGTTGAATCGGTAACAGTCGTCGTTGAAACGGTAACGGGATTAGCGCAAGTAGACGGAAGTGTTGATTTTTGGGAGGAAACGGGGTTGGTGGGCTTTGAAACTGATTGACCGAGTTCCACGGGCGTGGTTTTTGAGAACTCTTTGTCCTCGTCCAGGCCCATGCCATGGAGCAAACGCTTTCGCCGCTCGTCGATTGAGACGGGGCCCGCCATCCATATGCCGTAATCTGGAGCAGCATCCTTGGTGGGAGAGACGCTGCTTTGTCGCGAGGGAGAGGAGGAGATGGCTGAGGCGAAGGAGAGGCGGGGGTCATCGAAGTCGTCGTCATCGTCGGAGGAGGAGGCGAGGTCGAGGGGGGCGGCGGTGGAGAGGCGGCTGTATGACTCGAAGAAGGCGTCGTCGTCGTCATCATCGCCAAGGCCGTCCCAGTCCATCGTCATCGTTTTCCGGCGTCCCATGGTGGTGCATTGGCGCGAAAACAGGTGTTGGGGGTGAATGTGGTTGCTCTTGGGTGGAATCTTTTGTTTTGTTTGGTTTGGTGATGATTTTTTTGTTTGTGCGTTGCGTGGCGGGGTTTGGGGGCAGAGGAAGTGAAAGAGAGAAAAAGAAGGTAAGAAAGACAGGTTGATTACCGTTATGGATTTTTGGGGGCAAAGAAACGGTCAACGAATTCCATGCCTCATTCTGTCTTTTCGCATGTCTTCACTTCTATAAAAAATATAAAAATTTATTTCATCAGTTAGGATAATTTCAAAAAAATTCAATAATTTTTTATTATGTTAATAAGTAATTCACTTATTATTATTTTTACTAATGAAATGTGTTTTTAAAATAAAATAATAACTTTTTAGGAAAGACGGACACCAAAACGTTACAATAAATAAAAACAATAAAAAAAATGTGTAGATCATACTATTAAAAGATTGGTATCTCTTATATGTATGGAGAGAGATTAAACCATAGGAAAATATTAGTTGAATACTTAATGTTATCAATTTTTTTACCACTTAACTTAACGTGGCATAGTCTTGTGGCATTTTAATTTTGATTTTTAATTTAATTTGAAGTTTCCACATTGCATGAGGAAATGCAAAGTGTCTTCCGTGCGTGGACATGTTTTGGACTAAAAGTTTCCATTCTCGAACTCCCATTTTGGAAGTTGCCTTTTTTGGATCCATTCCTTTGCACTCACCAAGCTCCCAGGGAAGAACCTTCACAACAAGAAACAATCTTATTGCAACCCTTTCCTCCACTAAGTTTGGGTGCGTTCAGTTTGTCTCTCCTCTAAGTTTTCAAACAGAACCCCGTTTACCCTTCTACTTTGAACATAGCAACCAAGAAGGTTAGCAAAAAAATCATTGAACCCCACAACAAAAAGAAATCATGAAACCTATTAAAGAAACCTCCTAGCAAGAAGCAAATGCGAAAGCATCGGTGGTCGTCCTCTAATCCCATTCACTTTCGCGATAGCCGTCTTCCAATTCGAAAATCAGTTTTGTCATTTTCAAACCCTTCCATTTTCTTTTTTCGGTATCACCCACGAAACGTCTTTGGAGAAAGGTTGTTATTCATCTTCTTCCTCAACACAAATCGGGACTTCTCCTTTCATCTTCTCCGTTAAAGTTTTGTTCTGCTTCCTCGCCGGAGATTCGAGGTTTTGTTGTTGTCAACCCTTACAGTTTGAATTTTAAAGGAATCCTGCATTGTGATGTAATTAATTCAAGCTGTCTTTTACAGTTTGTTAGTTTTACAGTTTGTTTTGTATAACCAACTCTATAAATAGAGTTTCTGTTTTTCTCTAATACAGTTGCATAATAATAATACCATAGTATGATTTCAATATTCACCTGTGTATTGTGTGTGAGAGAGTGCTCTGCCCATAATCCTTCTTATGTCTCTTCTTCTTCATTTGAACCCTAGCCCTCTTTCTTCCTCCTTCTATCAGTGGTATCTGAGTCAGGTTCTGGATCTGTGTAAGTTGCTATGGCAAATGGAGGTGGAAATTTTCTGGCAAATCTTCCGGTTCTTGATGGCAAGAACTTTGACATTGGGTGATAAGAATAGAAGTCATTCTTGGTTATCAAGAAGTTCTTGAGGTTGTAAAGAATGGGGTTCAAGAAAAGGATGATGCTGCAACTAAAAAGAAAGATTGCAAGGCTCGTTGTTTACTTCATCAGTGTGTGGATATGGTGAATTTTGAGAAGATATCCAAAGCAAGAACAACCAAGGAGGCCTGGGAGATCCTGCAGAATGCATATGCAAGTGTAGAAAGGACCAAGATGGTGAAACTCCAATCTTTTCGAAGGCAATATGAGTTATTGTCTATGGCTGATCAAGAAACAGTGACTGAATATTTTAATAAACTGCAATTGCTGGTGAATTCAATGAGGAATTGTGGTGAAACCATCACAGATCATAAAATGGTTGAAAAGGTATTGAGAACAGTATCCTCTAAATTTGACTATGTTGTGGTAGCAATAGAAGAATGCAAGGATATTGGACAGCTGAAGATAGAAGAACTTCAAGGAACACTTGAAGCTCATGAATTAAAGATGGTGAACAAGATTGCTGAAAAGGCCAAGGAAGAGCAAGTTGTGCAGGCCCAAATGTCAAACATGGGTCATTCTTCTCGTGGCAGATGAAGAAGAAAAATTCCATTGGCAGATTCAGTAAGGACGATCTACCAATCAAGATCAGGCCTCAGGTGAAGGGAAATCAGAATCTTTTCACAAAACTAGCAGAGGTGGTTTTAGTGGTAGAGGAAGACGTGGAAAGAAAGTGCAAGATTTGAGAAAGATTCAGTGTTACAATTGTGAAAAGTGGGGACACTATGCAGCAGATTGCTGGCATGGAAAAGGAAAGCAGAAAAGAGAATCTGGCCTGGAAGCACAGGTGGCTCAAGGGGACTCAAAAGAAGAACCAGTAATGTTGATGGTTACTACCCAGGATGCAGAATTTGGGTCTGAAAACTGGTTTCTTGACACAGGTTGTAGCAATCATATGACAGGGCATAAAAATTGGGTTTCGAATCTTGACACTAGCAAGAAGAGTAAGGTCAAATTGGTTGATGATAATACAATTGAGGCCTCTGGAATTGGTGATATACAGATCAAGAAAGATGGAAAAGTTGTGGCTGTTATATTGAAAGTGTGTTGTATGTTCCAGGTATGAAATGTAATCTTCTTAGTGTTGGGCAACTAGTGGAAAAAGGTTTCTCTGTATGCATGAAAGATGATCTATTGAAAGTATATGATTCAAAATAGAGGCTCATTCTGAAATATCCACTCTCCAAGAACAGAACCTTTCAGACAAGATTCAATCAGATTGAAAATCACTGTTTGGCTGCTACAACAGTGGACAAAACTGCATGGCTATGGCACATGAGGTTTGGTCATCTTAATTTTCAAAGTTTAAGAAAATTAGTTGTTGAAGAAATGGTTACTGGACTGCTTGTAATTGTTGTTCCTGACAATGTATGTGAAGTGTAACATCCCTAAGGAATATTACTTAAAAAAAAATATTAAAATAAATAATTGCATTAATAGCCATTTCGATAAAAATCCCAACGCGGGAAAAATTTTAATTTAATAAGATAGCGCGCCAAAACTCATAACTGAATTCATAAAATGTTACAAGTTCCCAAAATTGGCATTTAAAATATAAAATACATATGAGTAAAACTCTAGCTCTAATCCCATGCTAGCCCTCACTCCGCCATCTGAACATTCTCAGCACCACCTGTATCAACATTTGCTCCCGTGTAACGAATCACACGATCATCGCCAAACACAAACAGAAAAGGTGAGCTGAGAAAATAAAATAACAAGCATATAAACACAAGATAGATCATTTACCCATCTTATTCATTATCTATAATTCTTGGCCAAGACCCTAACCCCAAGACTTATCAGTCTCCAAATCATACAATTTGTTAGCCTTGGACTCGGGAATCTGATGCTCACACGAACCTGCCCGCTCGTGGTCCTGCCTCTACGAACCTCCCCGCTCGTAGTCCTGCTCTACG
>Ga0214544_1010734_pt1 | contig 13238 bp, 8 predicted proteins | sample CNSS3metaG_FD_160074 | JGI IMG/M metagenome (GOLD analysis project Ga0214544, IMG submission 160074) | Root nodule microbial communities from cowpea collected in UCLA plant growth center, Los Angeles, California, USA - CNSS3 | ecosystem: Host-associated > Plants > Roots > Nodule | place: USA...
GAGGGCACAGGTGAGGGTGGTGAGCAGCACGGTCTGTTGCAGTGGTGGCAGTGGTGGTGAGGTGTTGTCATAGTGTGGGGGGTGGATGGCACCGGTGTGGGGTGCTGAGTGAGAGAGTGATGGCACCGGTTACGTAACCGGTGCCTTGTTTTGAGAAGGGGCGACACTGGTTACGACACCGGTGTCATGCATATTTTTGTTTTTTTTTTCATGCATTCCGTTTTGTGCAGGTGGACGTGGAGGAGCTGTTTGAAGTCGCCGGAGCTGGCGGCTGGCGGAGGAGTTGTGAGTCTGGAGGTGAAGGTGGACGGCCAGACGTCCTTGTTCGCCGGTGAGACAACATTCTGACGTTTTTCATCCAAGTAAAAGTCAGCTACAACTTCAAGCTCTGCGTCTTCATGCGGTTTCACGAACCCTTCTGCTACCCATAGTTGGATCATTTCTCTTGCATTGATCTCATAATCTTCAGGATACATTCCAAAATATAAAAAACAAGGCTTTAGCTTTAGAGGCAAGCTGTCGTAACTCAACCTCAGTATATCCATCACCTCACTCTTGTCCTTAGTTGGATGCCCTCTCATTTCCTTCATGTAAAAATTAATTGAAGAACATCAATTCAAAAATTCATCTTTTTTTACACAAGGGTATTATGGTAACTTAATAAATATATCAATTTTAACATATAATTTTATCTATCACATCAATCAAATTTTTCACTAACTTTCATAAAAATTATCTCCAAATCCACTCACTTTACCCTCTAAATCCACTCAAAAAAACACAAATATCCATCCACCTAAATCAACACAAATTCATCTTCACACTCTCCTCCATATCCATCTATAAAAAGGAACACACCCTAAGTGTTTGCGTTTATGAATGTAAGATTTACAGTACGATATTGAGATATATTTCAAAGTATATATTTAAACTAGTAAAAAAATGGCTTAATATCTAATTTAGTCATTAATTTTATTCGATTTTTTAAAAAGTTCTTTAATTTTTTATTTGTTCAATTCAATCTTTTAATTTCGTAACGATGTTTAATTTAATTATTATATTAAATTGACGTTAATGTTGTGTCCGTACAGTATCACGTGTTATGTTATTGTCACATGACAATGTTTGTTTTTAATTTAGTCCCTTTATTTATAAGTTCGATTCAATTTGGTCATCTCTTTTTTTTAAAATGAAACAATTTGATCTTTTCTTAAATTGATATCAAATTAGTAATGAAACTTAATTACAACTTATATAAACATGTTAAAATGTTTTTTAAACATTTATATATCAAATTATTTCATCTAAATATTCAAATTTTTGACAACTATTTTTAATGTGACGAATGTCACTTTATATTTATATTTTTTAATATTTTTAAAATATTATAAGTTTAAATAGGAATTATTTTTATGTAAAAATTTAAAAATAAAATAATTTAAATATTTAGATGTTTGATGTATAATTATTTTTTAAAAAATAACATGTATATATAAAATATATATATATATATATATATAAATAAGTTTTAGTTAAGTTTAATTACGAATTTAATCTCAAATTTAAAATGACACCAAATTATTTCATTTTAAAAAAATAAATTTAATCAAAATTATAAATAAGAAAATGTATTAACATTAATTAACCGAAAATATCAGTTAAATATTTTTAAACAATTAGAGAACTAATTTAACAAATAAAAAATTAGAAAATTTTTTAAAAATTTGAATAAAATGAGAGGACAATATTAGATATTAAACCTAAAAAAATCGAGTTATATTTGATTCATTAAAATAAAATCGGCATTACTTTTGTAAGATCGAAAATAACATTATTTGATAATTTTGATATTTTATCATTGTTGATTTAATAAGCTTTTACATGTAATGGAATCTAACAAGAACAGAAAGAAGGAGCGTCTTAATATTTTTGAGTCGTTGAAAGGAAGAGTTTTTGAGGGTGAAGAAGAGCAAAAAGAGAAATTGTGATGGCAGACGATCTGTTTGAAGGATTGCCACCTCCTTCATCCAACATTATTGTTCCTCAACATCATCAACCTCAGCCAGAACCAATTGCTGTTGCTACCGACAACGATGGCAACACGGAATCCTCTGCAGTTCCGGCACCGAAGTCAATCCTCAAAAGTGCCCTCAAGCAATCCTCTGCAATTCCGCCTCCAAAGCCGATCCTCAAAAGTGCTCTCAAGCGCCCCAACCCTGCTGAACCCGACACCCAAGGTCAACTTCTGCTTTTCCTTTTAATCATACTTTTCTATTCACTTGTTCTTCCAATTAGGGTTTCTCCAATTCCAACAATTACTTCCATTTAACTTGTATAGTGTTTATTTTTTTTCTTCGGCTTTCTCACCTCAACCCTGAGTTTCGTAGATAGGTTTTCCATTCCTTTTTGTTGTCTCTTCACTTTTTATGCTTCAACTATGAAACCAGTTGGAAGGACGCGTTTTATTCAACTCTACTTACGTTCCATTTGATAACATGGACGCATGGGAAAAATGTGTACGTCCATCGTGGCTAGAAGAATGGATACACACGGTCATTTAGCATTCAATCGGGACTGCAGAATTCAGCTTAAAGATCTATTTTCTTGGAATTCTCTGTTTTTTCTTTTCACACTGTCAACTTCAGTAATTTCAGCCTTTTATATGTAGTGGGGTAAAGTGTTGTTGTTATTAATGAGAATTTACTTGATTATATCATTCTTTAGCAGTTCCGTATATTGTTTTTTCCAAAAAAAAAAACTCTATTTGAGCTTGCCTTGATGTTCCTAAACAAAAAGAAATCTGTTAGGTTGCGAATTTGAGCCCTACTTGTTTCTTTGGGGTGAGGTAAATGTAAGTTCCTCTATAAAAGTGCTTTCTGAGACGGAAATTTTTCCCTGCCTTGGTCTGGGTGCCATCCCTCCCCCTTGAATTTACTTAACAAAACAAAGGATGATAATTTAGTTTGATTTTCTCGTGATTTTAAGAATGCTGCTATAAATGCATTAGTATTTTTGTATTTGCTTCCCAGTTAAATGATGGAGTTGGGATTTTTTTTTTCATGAAATTCTGAATTATCTATTCTAATTTCAGCTGCAGCGCCTAAGAAAAGCTTGAAATTCAAAACCATGACGGATGCTTCTGAAGCTCAAGTTATTGATGCCATGCAGAAGATATCTTCGCACATCAAGAACCCTTCAAAGTTTAGTAAGGCTGCAAAGCTTGCTGTACAGCTCATTCAGGCAGGAAGTGTAAAGGCAGAAATTAGTGATTATTTTTTTGCTATATTAGAAGCTGCAATGTCATCATCCATAACTTGTACAGATCCTTCGGTTCGGGCAGATTACCATTGTCTGTTCTCAGCAGCTCAAAACGCCAAAGAAGTAAGATTACCTTTTTGTTGCAGATATTCATAATTCATTCTTAGCAATTTGTATTTTCTCAGGGAGGGTGTGCGAAAGATTTTTTGACTCCGACCTATCCTTTAATTTCAGCACCTTAATAAGAAGCAAAAGAATCAACTGGCAGCATGGACAATTAATGCGGTGGTGGCAAATGATTTATACACAGATGACAGCTTTGTGGTATGATTCTCATTGAATTCTATGTTAAACTTGGTGACAACTACGTTCTTCCTATTCGAGACATTGAGAAGCATATTGGAATGATGTGCAATTACTTTGGACATGTAATGCTGTTCCAATCATCACACAATGAATAGTATTCTTTTATTTGTGTATTGTCCTTTTATTTGTTCATAATTTCATAATATTCATGTACAGTTTTCATTACTTTGATGTAGTTATCTTCGAAGTTGTCATTTCACATATCAATTCATTAGTTTTTCATCCACATGAATTGTGACAAAAGATGGATCCAGGTGTCTCGGCATAGTATTTTGAATATTTGGTTTTACTGGCTGGAGTTAAAATGTATTGGAAAGGAAAAGTCTTTTGGAGCAATGATAAGATTAATTGTCAAGTATATGACTGATTGATAAGCATATTCATGTCCAATACAGCCATCCACTGTGTTCACCCTTTCTATACTTTGTGATAGATGCATAATGGGGCGTGGGAGTTCATTGGTGCATTACTAGTTGTGTCTCCTCTGGCATGTTGACACAAATTCACTGAATCAGGGGGACAAACTATCTTGATTTTTGGGTGGTGGGAGTTTGTCTTGGTTGCAAATAGCAATGTTCTTCATTTAAGTGAACTGTTGAATTCCCTGGCATGGTTCTCTGCTAGCTAATACTTTGACTTTGTATATTTTTGGAGGGACTATTGATGTGTCAAATTATTTGAAGTGAAAAAATTGTTGTTTATTATAGATCTAACCTAGAATAATTGGATCCATAAACATTATTTCTTCGTTACTCATTAATTGTTTCCTACTTTTTGTACAGTTTTCTAAAGCAGCTGGGAAAATCAAGGAAATTATATCTAGTCTTCCTGTTGCAACAGAGGAGGAGGATGCAGAGGAAGCAAAGTCTCTGAAAGATAGCACAGTTATAGCAGATGAAGGTGGTAAAACAGCTGCCACAGATAATGATAATGAAGGGAAGGAAGCTGACCCATTTGGACTTGATGCTCTTATTCCTAATTCCACAAAGAAAGGTGAAAAATTAAAGGCAAAGAATGAGGCAGCTGTGGAAATAAGGGAGGATGAGGAAGAAACCAAGAGATTCCTCAAGTCACAAAGAGAAGCCTTGATAACATGTTTAGAGATTGCTGCCCGGCGTTATAAAATACCCTGGTAAGTTCTGTTACTGTTTCCTATTGTATTATTATGTCTTTTACACACATTTTCAAATTGCTAGTTATCATTTTTCTATCCAGGTGTCAAACCGTGATTGATATTTTGGTGAAACATGCCTCTGATAATGTGTCAAGATTTACAGCTAGTCAGAGGGATGCCGTTGGGAAATTGTGGGCTTCAATACGGGAGCAACAAACTCGTAGGAAGCAAGGGAAGTCAGTTAATGGAAAACTTGATGTAAATGCTTTTGAATGGCTTCAACAAAAGTATGCTAATGAAAAGATTAGCATCAGGCATTCTGTTGGAGCTAGCGGAGACCGTCGAGCCCAACAATGGCTTGGTTAAATATTCTTCTGAGGTCAATGAATGTGATAGAGGATGATGGTCACTGTAAAACTGTTCAAAGAGAGAAAGAGGATGCGTCCTTGCCATTTCATTGAGTGTTGTAACATAAGTAGGTCTCAGACATGTCTCTTGATTGTGATTTCTTCAGAAAACAATTTGGTTAACTTCAGAAAAGGTGATTTCTCTACCTTTTTTATTTGTGCTGATTTAAGCTAATTATTTGTTTCAAAACATGCATAGCCTGCTCTGGCATCTGTTTACTAAAACAATTCGAATGGAATTTGATCCCGAAATGAAATCTTGTCGGTATAGATATATTAGAAAAAGAATTATAAGTTTAATTCAGTGTTACAAAATTGGTTTTAATGTTTCTCAATACATTTTTCTCATGTCAAAGTATATGCATATCAATTTAAAACTAAATTTAATTTTATAAATCCGATTTGCAAGGTCAGAAATGCATTCATTTATATATCATAAAGTTGATGTGTAATATTTAACTAAATATAATTGTTACATGATATTAGAGACTTTCATGATCTAAAAAAGCAAGTGTGTAAAACAATTTGGATTTATTTTGATAATCAATTGACATTTTAGTTTGAAATTTCATTAATGAATGGCATATATCTTCTTATCTACCACATTTTTTTTAATTAAATTTTGAAATACTCATCTTGGACACTTTTTAAATTTAAGACCTTTAAAATACTAATGAATTGTAAAATTTTATGAGTTGCTATATTAATATACTCTCAACTTTTTGTACTTGGGCACATTTATTCCAAATAACTCAAATTAAGTAAATAGCAGTGATAAACAAGAAATATATAAAAAAAAACCAAAATAAAAAAAAAAAAAAAAAAAAAAAAAAAAAAAAAAAAAAAAAAAAAAAACTGATAAGTGATGTAATAAAAAATAACAAAGTCAAGTAAAAGTGAGATGAAACGAAAAAACAAATAAGTATATGGTTACAAATTAGTTATTCTTAAATATATAATTGTAAGTCATAATAGGTAGGGCTTTGTAATCCATGTACTGCTCCAGAAAGTGTATAAGGAGACAGAAAAAGTGGGTTCAAGGACATCAGAAACAATTGCAGTGGATGATTGGAGGAGGAAAGCAGAGAAATGACGCTGGCTGAAATTATGTTGGTGGGATATAATGAACTCGTATTACAACTAAATGTTAAATACAGATTTTATCATATTTAAATGATGGTATATCTGTTATGAATTGTGAAGTGTCTAAACCATTAAAGCACCATGTTCTTGGTAACAGAGTGTCATCTCAATTTTCATTAACACGTTCCATTACCAGTGTACTGAAATTTTTTCATCAGTTAGATACCAACAAATTTTTCTTTTCAACAGTCAGAACATAACTTACCGATATATACATTACAGTTGATCAAGTGTTACATGCACAACATCTGATACACCTTAACCACCTCTAACTTTGGTATGGTTAATTCATATATACTTCACTGATAAAATTGCATGACAGGTTGAACCTTGCATGTCCTAGTTAAGTAGAAATGCACTGTATAGATCAAATGGTTATGGCCATTGTGCAAAAACTGGAAAACAACACAATCAAAGATTTTAAAAGAAACCACTCACTGTATTAACCCCACTTGAAGATAATGTAGAAAAGAGAGAGAAAAAAAAAACGCTTAAATAATTTTAATCATGTATGAAGAACAAAAGGTAACTGCATGTGATCCCAAATGAATATAATCTTATTTTGCATGACAAAAAAAAAGAGACAAGGGATTGATGAATGGAGAAAAACATATATATAATGAATTTGAACCCATTCACTCCCAATCTTCGTCACTCAATTGATCATCATCCTCTTCTTTAGGAGGTCTAACAACCAACAACACAGTTCCTAAACTCTGAGTGAAACCCTTCTCCTTCAATGTAGAACCCCTCTCCACCTTCAGACCCTTAGCATCACCATAACCATTCACAAGATAAAACCCACCATCAGCAGCCACTTCTCTGTTACTCCTGTCGGCCACCACCAATATGGCCTCTTCCTTGTACCACCTATTAGCCTTCCACGGCAAAGCCCTCGCATCCGCAAACGACACAACAACACCCCCTTTTCCCAAACCCACCAATGGCTCCCACCCAGGCAACACCACCCACCTCCTCCACCCCTTCTCCGCCACCACCACGCCAAACTCCCCTTTACTCCTACACTCAAACGGCGCCTCCAACACCTCCCTCTCATCTTCTGCGCAAACCGGCAACACTATCACTGAACTAGCCTCCGCCACCTCCCCAATCCTCAACCTCACCACCGGAACACGCGTCGCTCCCTCCCCATCCTCTGCCTCATCCTTCTCCTCACCACTCCCTTGCAACTCCTCCAACACTACGTTCTTCGCCCTCTCCGTCTCCGCCACGCGCAGCGCCTGCTCCAGCGCCAAACTCCTCTGCTCCGACGGGTTCCTATGCTCCCTACCCTGCCGGTAGTACATAAAAGAGAGACAATCTCCTGGGAGAGTGTAATCAAACCTCTCCCACCCCTTATCCCCGCGCCTGCTCGGGAAATCCTTCATTGCGCGCGCCAGCTCCTGCGCCGCCTTCCCGTCACAGCGATTCTCGACGAGGAAATGCGCGGCGGCGACCCGCTGCGAAGCGCTGAGAAGGCGGATCTCGTAGAGGAGCTCGGCGCCGCCGGTCTCGAAGGCGGCGAGGATGTCGGGGTCGGCGTTGGACTGGACGAGGGAGTCGCGCACCTGCGCGGCGACTATGAGGCGGTTCTGCTCTACGCCGGAGATGCCGGTGGTTTCCTCGATGGTTGGAGGGGAGAAGCCTTGGCGGATGAGGGAGCTTATGAGGGGCGCGTACTGGTACCAGGCGCCGAGGCGGTTGGAGAGGATTTCGATTTGGGCGGCGAGGTCGAGGTTGCCGTATTCCGACGGGAGGGGTTCCGGCGGAGGGCGGAAGGGTTGGTAGACTTGCTGCTGCGGCGGCGGCGGCGGCTGCTGCCTCTTGAAGGAATAAGGGTTGATTATGGCGGATATGGGTTTGACGGAATGGCGACGGTTGGTGAATGATGGAGAGGTTATGAGAAAGAGATCATTGGGATTATTGGGTTTGAGGCTGAGAGTGTTTGCAGTGACAGAAGGCGAGAGGGAGAGCATGTTGCTGAGACTGTCTGCAAAGTGTTTGAAGATTGTTCGCACAGTGCTGAACGAACAATTTCCTTCGCCTTACCTTATCTCATTCATGCCACTCTCCTAAGATCTTTTTTCTGCTCATTCACTCATCTCTTTCTTAACTATCTTTTTCACCAGAAATAACTGTAGTATCATCAAAATATCTTATCTCCTCCTTCTTTCTAACCTTTTATTATGATATTAACAATTTAATTACAACAATAACTAACTATAATTTTATATTATAACAAATTCTTTATTTTAGTCCAACCTAGAGACCCATAACCGCAAAAACCGGAATTTCTTCTGCATCTCCCTTTTTATTCTTCTTGCACCCCCATAAAACCTTATAATCCAATTTTACCCCTCACTAAAATTACATGCATAAAATTACATGCATAGTAGACCCTTCCGTTCTTCTTCCTCATCAAACGTTTGGATGACAAAAAACTTATAAGATCAAAATCTTTTAAATTGAAGGCCATCTGTTTGGTGCTTCTCGTTGGTGTGATATGAAAGCTGTGGTTGATGTAATACGGTTGCGTCAAACTTCTGGATTTACTGTACCAAATTCATTTTTTTAATACATTTTGGAACAAACATTCTGGAACATATATTTATTCCAAAATGTATCAATCGATATAAAATTGAATCTCAATGTTTTGGAATATATTTTTGTATACTGAGATAAGTATTCTGAAAAGCATTTTTTAATTTGAAAATATCTTTTAAAATGTTTATTTTGAATATATTTTTTTTATATATTTTGAACCGAGTATTTTGAAAAAATATTTTTAGATGTCGAAATAAGAGGGGTAATTTAGAGATTACAAATTATATAAGAGTGTTATGAATAAAATCTTTCAGACACGTCTTATAAATGATAATGATGTGTTCCATCTTCAACACATATCGAATATTGATAAATTATGTTTAATTTAAAAAATATTTTTTTTCTTTAACATAATTTTGATATGACTCTAACACATTATTAATAACCACAAATCTAATAATTTTCTAAAAAATTCATAAACTTATAAATTTATTATAAAAATTTCTATTATGATGATTAAAACAAAAAACAAATCTTGTACCATCATTGTTTTTTCACTTTTTGAATATTGAATAAATAGATTAAATTCAATTTTATCTTAATTGATATTTTCAAACTAATATAAATATACACGTTGTCTCTCATATCCTGCATTTATATATATTTTTTAATTTAATCATATTCGTATCCGAACAACATAAATTATACGGGACAGCCCATTTAGACTCGTACATCGCGGGTTGGCCTGTCCCGTATAATTTATGCGAACTACAATCATTAGCCTGTCCTGACCCGCACTTGGTCCGTAGTCCTGCGGGCTGACCCGCTTTTTCTTTTATGATAAAACTTGTAATGTTTAAAAAGTGAGAAACTTTAAGAAGTTCACAAAATCAAGTAAAGATATTGGGGAGTTGGATGATAAATTGATAATTCAACATTTTCATCATATTCATATTCATTTTATGGCATACACAATGTATTCTTTAAGTTTTAACACATTAAAAATACATAATACTTGTCTTTTTCAGTTATACAAGAATTTGAAACGTTAATGCAAGAATCCATAAAAAAAATAATTAATATACACAAATACAATTTTTTTTACAGGTTACTGTGGACCTGCGAACTCACTACCCTACGTAGTTTTTTTCGTGTTTTTTTTTTCGTGAGTCTGCAAGCCAGACCCTAATTGCCACCCTTATATCCGCAGCAGTGATATAGATATTTAATTAATCAGTGATAAAGTGAATATAAGTATCATGGTTATGGTTTTCGACTTATAGGTGTATGTTATCAGGTTATCTGTTAGTATTATTAGTGAAAAATGTTAATAATTGAATAATCCTGTAAATTTTGACTTTATATATTTCAATTTTTTTTAGTTACATATATAAAATTAAATTAATAAAACAATATTTTGTTTTTAAATTTATATTTGATATAACTCTTTTAAATTTAATTTTTAAAAATACTAAATTATTTATATTAATATTTTAGTGAGTATTTTTATTTAAATTGTACTTTAAAATTAACTTTTTATTTAAAATTATATATGAGAACGAAACAATTTTTTTTAAACAAGACTAGCAGTGGATGGACACTATATATAGTCGATCCAAGTCATTTACATCTCTAAAAATATATGAGAAGGAAGAAAAGATCTTTGAAAGTCCTTTAACAATAAAAGCGGTCTACGTTCAGAACGTATTTCCAAGATGCTTTTATGATTGCTTATCCGGAACGTCACTAAAGTTTAACCATAACCAATTTTTTTGCTTCTAATTTTACTATAAAAGTTAATTAAATTACTTTAAATAAACAACTAATTTAATTACAAAAGGTAATAACAACAATCTTGATCAACTTCTAATTTTGTTGCTGTAAAAATACTTAAAAATAAATATATTACAGTCTCTAACTAACTAAAAAAAATTCACGAAAACAAACTATGAAACTGTACTTTTCCATTGCACTTGAAGAAAAAAAAACATGACATCACTTTTCTCAAGCTATGATTATATTCTTTTTTACCACACTTTTTTTATTAGTATTTGATATTATTCTTATTATTATTATTTTAAATTCAAAAGTTAACTTTTTTTTCTTTATATTATTTTAAACTTTATGAGTGTGATCTATATAAGCGCGCACGCACACACCATGGTATTGCAGATCCCTCCCACAATTCTATAACAAAAGAAGATCAACCATTAACAAATATTAAGCAAATGGAAAAGCTTTTCTTCACTCCATTCCCCCACTTGGAATACCCTTTGGATCAGTGTTCTATATTCCCATCACATCATTACCAGTCTCTTCTTCCCTCTTACGAAAATGGGTCCCTGGAAATGCTTCATGAAACACCATCCCAACACAAGGTTTCCTACAGAGGGGTTCGAAAGCGGGGACCTGGCAACTACGCGGCGGAGATAAGAGACTCTACGAGGAACGGGGCGAGGGTTTGGTTGGGAACCTTCGACACTGCCGAGGATGCTGCTTTGGCCTACGACCAAGCTGCAATAACAACACGTGGCGACAAAGCTGTTCTCAATTTCCCTCCTCATGTCGTTCTGCAATCGCTGCACAACATGGAGTTCAGGTTCCCCAGAGGCCTCTCTCCTGTTCTCGAACTCAAGAGGAGGAACTTGATGAAGAGGAGGGTGGGGCGCAGGAAGATGAGGAGACAAAAGCACATTGGAATGGAAAATATCGTGGTTTTGGAAGATCTTGGAGCAGATTATTTGGAAGAACTTCTCGCACTGTCTGAACATAAATTCTAGCTTTTTCAGTTTTTGAGAAAACCCTAGTAAGCAAGACGAATGTTTCCGGTGCCACATAACCTAGAGATAAGTGCCATCTCATGTAACATATATAAGACCAGAAATATGACGAATATATAATATATAAATAATCGCAAATTTTATCTTATAAGTTTATTTTATACGGTTGAAATAGGTTTAAAGAACATTTTTTAAAATAATATCAGAACTATAAGTTAGAGTCTATCTCAATAAGATGTGTTGTTTGTTAGATATATTGTGTCACTCACCATCTGTTTGAACCATCTTTAATATTTAGTTCTCTTGATAGAAAAAATGCATTATCAATCATCAATTAAGTACATTATCGTCTTTACTTTCAAAAATTATCATATTAACATAAAAATAAAATTAATACAATGAACACAAGAATATAATGTGAAAATTTCAAATATGAAGAAAAATCATCCGAGACACCTCAAAATACTTTACTACAGAATTATAAGAAAAATCAAACACTAATTCAAAATGTCTTTCTCTCAGGATAAACAACATCATAAACTTAGAGTTCATTATATAACAGTCACCCCTAAGTGATCCAAGACGCGTAATTTTCATCATCCTAACAAGTTCCACACTCAATATATATATATATATATATATATATATATATATATATATATATAACTCAATGTGAGTAATGTAAAACTCACAGGAGAAAAGAAAAATAAAAGAACTATCGGAGATGATTATAGTTGGTTACTTTCTTCGTCTTTTGTTGAAAAGGTGCTTTCTAAAATGCATATTGTTTCTTAACCGCTATATCTTTGAAAAATGACATGAAATGTTTTGGTGCAATTCGTGTAAGAGAGCTTTTATTACAGTGCTGTGTTCTTTCTAGTCATCTTTGTTTAGTTCTTCATAATTTCTGCTATTGCTTTTGTTATTTTGAATAAAAAAAATTAACTTTATTAATTTCATTCTTTAAACCTGCATAGTTTATCATTAGTTACATACTTTAAATATATAAAACAATGCTGATAAAATAATATATTATCACCTAAAAATAAATGTATATTGAAAACAATATTAAATACCGCACACTTAGAATTAAAAGTATTGGTGATCTGGTTGATTTGGTCTTGATATTTTTTATGGATCCAAATTATAACAAGGCTTCCATTTCAATCTAGTTTTTGTAGTTTGAATTGAAACATAATGTTTACATCTTTGATTTATTTTTAATTAGTATGTTTAGCCTGTGATGAGTTGTTTTTTAAATAATTTTATATAGTATTATATACAACAAAGTTATATTTTAAATTTTATATTAAAAATATATCTAGCTTTAGAAAATTAATTTGCAAGTAATTGTAATTTGTTTATTATGAGTAACGAATAAAAAAATAAAAAATAAAAACTAATATTTTTACTTTTAAATAATATCAGCAATTATGATTAGTTTTTGTTAGAAGAAAAATAATAATCAAGAAGTTAAAAAGTGGTTAGTATTTAAATATGAAAATTGTATATATAGTAATTTTGTTTTTTTACTATTTTTATAATGCATAGTTACCGTATATCAATCATAATTTTGTTTTGTATCACTATAAATAATATTGTTTCCTCCCATTAGTATATAAGTGT
>Ga0214544_1010738_pt1 | contig 13232 bp, 7 predicted proteins | sample CNSS3metaG_FD_160074 | JGI IMG/M metagenome (GOLD analysis project Ga0214544, IMG submission 160074) | Root nodule microbial communities from cowpea collected in UCLA plant growth center, Los Angeles, California, USA - CNSS3 | ecosystem: Host-associated > Plants > Roots > Nodule | place: USA...
GCATGCAAGGAGGTGTTATGGTTGAAGAAATTCTTGCAGGAGCTTGGTTTTAGGCAAGATAACTATTCATTGTTCGTTGATAGCCAAAGTGCTATCCATCTTGGTAAGAATCCAACTTTTCATTCTATATCCAAACATATTGATGTGAGGTATCATTGGATACGTGATGCTTTGGATGCTAAGTTGTTGAAGTTGGAAAAAGTTCATACAGATGATAATGGTGCTGATATGATGACTAAAGCATTGCCAAGAGGGAAGTTTGAAGTTTGTTGTGAGATCGCCGGTTTGGCGGTTATCTCCACATAGTTGTGAGGGGGAGATTTGTTGAGTATTGGGCTCCCTTCCTATGTGGAGAAAAGGCCCAAAATTTGAGAAGTCCATGTCTCACTTAAACCTAGTGGAGAGGAGGCTATAAAATAAAGAGAGAGGCAGAACAATAGAGTCAGAACACACTGAAAGCCCTAACACATAGAGGGAGAGGTAGAGGGAAAATTCTGTTCACGTTTTTCATAGAGCTGTCGCAGTAAATTCGACGCTGCGGATTCGTTCACTGTTGGATCGGGCTGAAATTTTTACAGCAGGTTCGGAACTCATTGCTCTTCATTCTGACCCGTCGGATCTTCGATACGAGGTCTGAGTTGGGAGATATTAATTTCGCACTACAGCAGTGATTTGTAGAGTGAAGCTATTTCTTTGGTCTGGACGACTCGTGGTTTTTACCCTTGATTTGAGGGGTTTTCCACGTTAAAAATCTTGGTGCCTTTATTTGTGCTTTTGGTGATTTATTATTGCTGCTCTTTGATTATTGCTCCTCATAGATTCTTGTAAGTTAGGGGAAATTATATCCGCTGCATTCTCTGGTATATTATTTATTGTTGTTTTCCCAATCATGTGGGTGTTCGTGATCCACTGGCACGTGATCCACTGCACGTGAGAGACAAATCCTTTCTCCTTTCACTTTTCGTCCGCTGCCACAGTCTCTCTTGCAAAACAAAATAGAAATTAAAAAATTAAATCCAGATAAGCTATTAAAAGGTCAAGAAGTAAGAGAAAGAGTAAAAAATTGGGAGTTAAAAGATCATTTCCCAATTAAAAATGTCCAATTTCGCTCATGGAATTTTATATTTCAAATAGCACGCATACAATTTGTAAATGAGCACACCTTGTTATAAAACTCAAAGATAGAATACGTGTACCCAGTTTATGCTAACTCTTGGAATCATTGTTCTTCTGTACTTGCCTTTTGATCTGGATATTTACGTGACTTCTTGATTTGGTTCTTGGATCCTGATTATGACTATGAAGGTGAATGGATTAAAAGTAAAAATCTATGAAGAAAAACCTCTCCTGTTTTTGTCTTCTCTGCGTGAAAAAGATGAGCCTTCTACCTCAAATGGCAGTTTCCTCCTCTACATTAACGTGCTCTTTCAAAAATCTGATGGAAGTTACTAAACTGAACAACTTTTCCCGCCTCGCTATTGTGGACAAAGTTTTATTTATTTTATTCTCTTATTTATTTATTTTATTCTTTTATTTATTTATTTATTTTAAATATAGAGACAGTGTTTATAGAAATGGTCTTTTGAAATAAAAATAAAGCGATAAGAAATTGTAATGTAATGGAAGTATTTTTCTTTTAATATAAAAATGATAAGAAATTGTCCAACCTCTTTATCGTTAAAACCTTATTTATTTATTTTTTAATATTTAACTTAATTAAAATTAAATAAATTTAATTTAATTTTTTTTATTAACATTTTATATTTTCATATTTTTGTTTTGATTTTTGACTCCTATTTCTAAAAATTACTTAAACACCTACTCTAATTTTTTTAAACAAAATTTAAAAAAAAAAACTTTTTTTAATTAATTTTATTATTTTTTATGGCAATTTATTTTTACTCCTTTTTAATTAATACTTTTTTTTTGGATTTTTTGAAAATATTTTTTTAATCATTAGATGTTGACGAATATCACTGCTCTGACAAGTTCATTCGAAAAATATTATATGCAAATTCGGCTTATCCACACAATTATCACTGCTAATGGAAGACAATTTATAAACCAAGTTGATAATTTATTTATTAGTTTATTTATTTACGGTTAGTAATTGGTAAGTAATATATTCAATTACAATTATAAAATGAAAAATATACAATTACTAAAAAAATTAGTTACTATTAAAGAAAATAAATTTGTTGATAAATTTAAATTATCGACAAATTTTATCGATAAATTTTATAATTTCTATTACTAATTGAAAAATTTGTCTGTTATATATTTATTGATAATATAAATTTAAATTATCGATTTTTGTCAATAAATTTTGTCGGTAAAATAACATTAAAATTCCTACAATGAATTTTTATAAATTATGTAAAATTCATCGATAAAACCTATAGATAATTTAAAATTCATATTACTAATAAGTTTATCCGTTAGTAAATTCATAAGTAAAATAATGACAAATAAATGAAGAAAGAGGAGAAAAAGGAAAAGGAGACGTTAGTTACTAAGTTGTGATGATAAAATATAAATAGCAGAATGTCCAATGACGAAAGAGTGAAGGTCATTACAACAAACAGTTTTATTACTCAAAAATATTTTCTCTTAGATTTTTTATGAGTAAAATATATATTTCCATAAATTATTTTCCACATATTTGTTTCATAGGTTAAAAGTGCATTTCCCATGTAAATTTTATCATAATTATTATTTTTTGTGTGAAAAAAAAGTATATTTTTCATAGATAATTCCCAGTAATATTTTTTCAAGAGGGTAATAAGAATTTTTCATACGTTATTTCTCACAGGTATTTTTCATGAGTAAAATAAATATTTTTCATGCATTATTTCTCACTAATATTTATTTATAAATAAAAAGAATATTTATTCTTGCAGAATCTTTTGTATAGGTAAATTCATAAATTATCTCCGACAATATTTATAAGTTCTAAATTTCAATCTAATATAACTTTCCCACATAGATATTTAAATATGGGAAATATAAATTAAATAAAAAATAATATTAGATTTCACCGTTGAAAATTAACGTGCAACCCTCACTCCGTCGTCACGGTCACGATCACAACAAGAGGCGAAGCTCACTGCAACGTCTGTGACGTCGAGGTCACAGCCGTCGAGTCCACCGCCGTTGAGCCCACCGCCGTTGATCCCACCGCTGTTGAGAACCACTCCCGGAAGCTAAATCCCTTACTGCCACAAGTAATCCCTAACTCTATTCTCACCTTCCCTCTCCCTCTTTCACAACAAGCTTGAGCTATTCTCACAACTTAACTCTCCGCTACAAACTTATTCATGCCACCATAGACAATTGGTCACCCTAGCTCTCCGAATCGTGCCACGAAATCGCGCTTCTAGTCCTTTTGGATCGTGGTCTCGAAGATCATTTTGAATTTAAAATTTCCAAGATCGCCAATTCTAACCTCGTTGTGATCATCAAGCTCGTCATGATCGGCAAGCTCATCGCCATCCATGCTCGTTGCTACCCTTATAGTCACATTCAAACGCTGCCTTAAATAGCTAAGGTAACACTTATATACTTCAATTGAAATAGTTCTTTCACAAGTTAGGGTTTATGGCTTCTCAATTGGGATTTATGGTTTAAAATACCTTCAATTTTTGAATTTGGTATATCCACATCAGCCAAATCCCTGATAATAGTAGTTATATGAATTATTTCCATGTTTTAGCGATTATTTGTCTCGTGCAATTTATGTTAATGATTTGTAGTTATATGAATTAAGGGAAAGTTTGAAACATTGAAAGAGGTATGAGTGGATAAAGGCATTGGGGTAACGTCAGTGATATCAGATGAGAGAGCTTTTAGGGTCACTTCGGGTGGAGGAAATTCTATTAAAGGAGTTGCGGGAAGGAGAAATGTAAGTGTGTATGGAGGCGGTATAGTAACTGGCCCTATTGAGTCTAGGAATGGTGGCTGAAAGTCCTATGATGCTCCCTGTGAGTTCCTGTCTCTTTCTTGGCCGAGCCATGATTAGTTCAAATTAAGGTCTATCTTTCACCACAACACCCCTTGTACTGGGAGATCCCTGCAGTTATGAACCAAGCATTGGGGAAGGCTTATGATCTTGTGATTGATTCAGCAGTTGAAGTATCAAAAGAGGGAAGGTATGTGGTGGCTGGAGAGGCATATGACGATGGTGGTGATATTTTCAAGGACTTGATGAAGTTGGAACTGTGGCTTTTGTGGAGAGTGTCACCAATTGCCTCATCAAAGGACACACTGCTGTTGATGGGACTGATATTCTCTCCTTGAGGTGGCAAATTTTGTGGTTCCTCAAGGATCTCTCTTAGGAACTGTTGCTCGTGAAATGAACCATGTCTCTCACTCAACACAACATCATAGTTTTCCATTTCTTGTGAGAACTAAGAACAAAAATAAGTTGTCAACATCCCTGGTTTGTTCATGGATATATTGTAGAATGCATACTGAGAAATCCAGAAATTGAAATGAAATGTGCTCTGAAGGAGGTTTTACCAAATTGGAAATCCAATCGCCAATGAATCCTCCATGTTTTATGGATCTGAGAACTCCTTTGTGTGGACCTTGTGTTTTCTTGAAGCTGATAGTAGAACTTGCGACTTCTATATCAAATTGCAGTGTATGTGACGAAACAAGGTTCAGCTTTTATATATAGTAATTGTATTCTAGGATGATTCTCTCTCTCTCTCTCTCTCTCTCTCTCTCTCTCTCTCTCTATCTATCTCATCTTTCATGCAATTATTAGCTCATGGGAAATTCATACTCGTTTCAAGCAAACTCCAGTTAACCAAAAACAAAATTGTGCATTATATGATTTTTTACATCATTTTCATTTTAAGGCTGGTGTAAAAAAGTCCCTAAATAGGTGCTTTCTCTTGTAGTTTTATCACTTTGTAGGGAAATTAAAATATTTTCTCTTGGATCTTTCAAGACTAGTGCTATTCTCTTTGTATGTGTTTTCTTTTGTAGTTAATGGTGTGCTGAAAGCATTTATTTAAGGAAACATGTAGACCAACAATTCTTTTGTTGTAGGTAAAAATATTATGTTTTATTTATATTTTATTTTGGGATGTACTGTGCTTTGTTCTCCTTGATGAAATTGTTGTAAGGACCAAATGATTGTCTTTATATGCCCTTTTGGTCTGTTGTTTACTTTTTGCACCAGGGTTCTAGTTTGATTATGTCTTTTATTCTCAAAGTGCCCCTGCCCCTGCTATTGATGTGATAGCATGCTATCTCATTGTATTAGCTTCTTGATTTTTGAGATTAAGTTAATTTAGTAGAAGCAACTCTTGCAGGGTCCGCTAGTCGACCAAGTTCAGACGTGCCACGACTAGCTGCAAATGTTGATGGACAGTTAGGTATGATTTGTTCTTTCGTTTCCATATCTCTGATCTATCATTTATTTACCTTGATTGAGATGTTTACATGCAAACTGCACAGTGTAGTAGCCATTTTCTTTCCCTTTTTAGGTAGTGACGGACACTCGCAAGAAACAATGTAGAATCTATTGGTATAACTTTAAGTTAGTATTCAAAAAAAGTTAAGTATATGTTGGAATTAAAAACTCCTAGTACCACTAATATTTGAAGAAAATCAAAAGAAACATTTCGAATCTAAACTCTGGAATAGAAGTATATATGCATCTTCTTATGAAGACTAATGAATATAGTCCTTCCAGAACTTGAAGAGCCCAATCTGCACAATATAGTCTAAGGTCGGTTGCTTTATTCCTCGTAATAGTTTGGCTTCATAGTCTAAGGAGGTTACTATATCTCATTTTTTGGGCCTATACCCTGTGGCTAGTGTCACTATGCCGTTCAATTCATAGTCTAAGGAGGTTGCTTTTTGTGTGTTTTCTTACCACGAGGTGTAATCATCATGCTTTGTCGTCTTCCGATGGAAAAAAATAATAAAAAAGAGAGGGTTGATCGTAATAGATCTTGTTGTCTGCAAAGATGAACCACACTTCTTACGTTTCATCAACCCAGAGCCTCTTCTCTGTTCACTGTCCTCTGTTGAGTAATTGAAGACTTCCTACTTCAATTTTTACATCCAATTTCTTAAATGTATATAAATTATTGAAATTTGTTTTCATCAGCAAAGTTAATTTTAATTTGATTTTCGCGCGAAAAGTGGATGTAATTTGCAAAATTGTCTTATTGCCAAAACAGGGTAACAAAATTGCTGGTGTTGAGGTGCTAATTAGAGGTCAATTTGCAAATGGCTACACCTGCTAATTCCAGTAAGAGTGGGAACTGGAAGCGAAAAGAATTGTTGTTTCTTGTGATTTATGCAATCGTTTTCTATGTTATCATCATCAACCGTTCACTTCAACTCTCTCGCGGTATATATTTTAGACATTTTCCACTCTATAATATTGTTTCAGTAATTTTTTTTACTTGTACTACTTGCTTAGTTGCTGTGCACTGAGTGCTTTGGGTTTTTGTTTCTCACAGATTATTACAAACAGCTGTCAGGTTTACGCCCGGGTTGGCTCTTAGCTAACCACCTCAATGTATGATCCTTCTCTTTTTGGTCATTATGATAATTTTGTCTGGTCTAAGTATTTCAGTAGATGGTCATGTTGCTTGCTGATCAAACGTACATGCTGTTCTGTTTTGTGTAAAGGATGTTTCAGATGCTCAGTGGAGGAATTTTCGAGGAAATATACCTGTTCTTACTCTTGTCTTTGGAATTTTCACTCTTCTTGCCTACTTGATGAAGGCTTTCTTTGATTTAAGAGTTAGAGGAATGTCCATTGCGTGGCTTTTATTTTCTTTGGCGTACTTGTCATATCTTCATGGAGCATGGTATGATGCACCATTTAGTTTGATGTTGTTCTTTCTTCCATTGTTGTTATTCCTTACCTTCTTCAGTCTGACTCTTGAGTTTGTTTCATTTGCAGCATAGCTTTTATCCTATCAATAGCTACTGGAAATTTTATTCTTGTAAAGGTGCGTGTAATGGATAGTGAATATGTGTTAGTTGCAATGTATCTAATTGGGAACCTGTAACGTTGTTGATTTTAAATTTTTAATCTCCTACTTAAAGTTATGAACATGTCATAGCAGTTTTTTTTATTTTTTCCGTTAAAACTAGTTTCCCTTTGGCTGCTTTATTTTAATTTGCATGTCATATATGCAAAATGTAATAAAAAAGTCATCTATATTTGATTTCTTGTATTGCTCATGGGAATGATACTCCTCCACTTAAATTAATTAAGATTTTATTTTCTTTATTTATTTCTTGCTAACCATTTAACTATTTGCATTTCTAATACTCTTTAGTGAGAATGGTGTTGCCATGAGTGATGGATTATTTAAATCAATACCTTCTACCAAACAAGAATTGTATAGTAAAGATTATTACATCAGAAGCATGTAGCAAGCATTGTCAACAATCTTCTAAAGAAGGACAGCTCTGAAGAGTGCAGTCTCCTAAGTTTTGTATAGTGAGAGACTTGTGATTGTGGGAGGAATGTCTTTCCAGTGGAGGATATGGACATGTTTTTGGAGGAGGGGGGTTTGGTATTGTAGAAAGGCAGGTTGGTTTGAGCTTGAAACTCCAACAAATTTAGTTTTTTCAAGAATAAGGACGTCCAAAAGGAAAATGTTGAACTTTTGGAGGCCAGACAATTGTTTTTATGGCTTGGAAAATATTTCCTCGCATCCATAACTGTAATAATAGATCACAATATGAAAAATCGGCTTAGGCACACAACTCTGGTCCCTGGATATTTATTGACTTGTTATAATAGTATTGACTTATCCTAACAACTTTGAATGCTTTGACCATATTTTCATTGATGTTTAAGAAACCAATTACTATAATCCGTTTGTTCCTGATCATATAATGTTTTGGTCAATCATTGTGTTGTTGCACTCAATACCATATTTATAACTTTTCTGCAGTTATCATGTGTAAGACTAATTCTGTTTGAGCAGATATTTGCACAGAAGGAGTACTTCCCACTTATACTTTGGAGTTACAACATATTGTTTCTTCTCAGTAATCGGATTTATGAAGGATATTCATTCTCTATATTTGGGTAAGAGGCATAATATTTGTTGCATTGTTACATTGTTTTATGGGATTAATTCCATTTCGACTTAAGATTATGAATTTACGTTGCAGGCAACAATGGGCATTTTTGGACAATTACCGGGGCAGCTTTAGGTGGCACATATGCTTCAACTTTGGTATTTTTTCGTTATTTAATTGAGTTCCTATGGTAAACCAATAAAGTTAAAATAGTTCATTGATATGATATGTGATTCTTACAATTATTGGTCCCATGATTCATGCGTATCGAGTTGTTCCTCATCCATCACTGAATTCATATAAAGTTATGCCAATTCAATCATTCCTAACTTTTTAAATGTTGTCATGTTATGCAGATTTGTTATTTATAACACTTATGGATCAGAATATTAAAATTTGGTGGCCTAAATTCTATTTTTTGTTTTGCATTTTATGAATTATATATGCACGTCTCTGTGTTCTCATTTTGCATACCATTATGTCATGTAACAATACCAGTAACTTAATATATGGTTCTTTATATTTAAGCTTAGATGTTTGTGGCAGTTGTTTTGCGCATGATAAGCTTTGGATTCGATTATCACTGGACTAATCGAGATTCTCATTTTGATCAGGAGGTATTTCTTTCTTTCTGAAAATAGTGCTTAGATTCCGCTGTGCAGCCTCACTCGTAATTTAATATGTTTTCAGGAATGACAATATATTATAATTCTCGGTGACAAATTATTATGAAAATTTGATTACTAAAGAGTTATTCTTGATGTTACTTCAAAAGACATAAATGTACAAGATTATTATTCAAATAATTTTGTTCTTGAATGCTTAACTTCACTAGTGCATAAGACCAGTCTACTTTGATTAGGTTGTAGTTTTGGTATATTTCTACAGATGAGAATATAGACTGGGAATAGCCTTGTTCAGTCCTTTAGGTAAAACCTTTTATGTTACCATCTTCATGTTTCTTGGTTGGTCGATTTTGACATTTTCTGAACCATTGCTTGAAACATTCCAGCTTGCAATACTGATGTCTAGCGTACATTGTTAATTAATTATGTAGCTTTATGATTTTGGGTATCAATATGATTAATAAATATTTTTTCCATTGTTTAATTCTTTGATTATTGCAGAAGCATTATCAACGTTGTCATATTTGTAAATCCGGAAAATCTTGCTATCAAGTTTTACAGGTTAGGATAGCTGCTAGTTAAAAGCACAAGGTGAAATTTATCATAGTTGCTGAGTTATGTTTTTTGCGTTTTCTTTCCTTATGTTTTTATGTAGTTATAATTTCAATTGGCCCTATGAACTCATGTTTTTAGTTCTAATTTTAATAACATTTTCAGGAGAGAAGTCTGCCAAATGACAGGTTTGGATATATCACGTACCTTTGTTATTTGGTATATGCACCACTTTATATCGCTGGTCCAATACTGAGCTTCAACGCTTTTGCCTCACAGGTTTGTGATTGCAAGTTATTTTGATGGTTTAAGCTTCATTATTGATTTTCATTACGTTGTGTATAGTTGTGGTCTTTGTGAAACCTATATTTACAAAATGAACCATCATGTTGTTATTTTCAAAAGGAGATGTATATGCAAGATGTAATTTGTTTGAATTGGAAGAGAAACCATATTTGTAGTCATTGCTTAGAAATTAGATGGTATAGCGCAAAAGGATTCAAGTAGGGTGGATGCTTGTAGCGAAAGGCACTCAAATTTTGGGGAAACTTTTACCATACATCTAAATACCTATTGCGTTACAGGGAATGAAGCATGGTTAAAAGGCAGCACTGAAATAAATTCAATACAGTTAGGATTAAACGTATTAGACAACTTTTATAAAGTGCCTGTTTGAATAAGTTTCTTCATTACCTGTTGTAGGAAAATAAAATAAAAAAATGAAATTATTTTCTCTTATAAGCTAAAATTAGCCTATGTGTAAGTTCAAATCTGGTTATAATTGCTATAATTACTTATGGAGAAGCTTATACAAATAGGACTACGCTAAAAAGAATAAATGCATTAGAGGAAAGTATGGGCAGCTCTTATTATAGATATTATAAAGTAGACTGTGAGCCTAACTTAACTTTAGAAAATTGTTTCGCAAGGTGAGGTTTGTTTCCATTTGTATACTACAATATGGTCACATCTCTAGTTAATGTGGGATCTCTCACACACTTCCTTATACACATCTTGAGCGTGTGACTAGATATTTGTAGATAGTCCGATAACAATTCAATAGTAGGAGACATGATAAGCCCAACAAACTTGTACAGGATAGGCTCAAATACTATCTTTAAAATTGGGTGCAAATCATACCTTATTATCTTAAATACTATAATTTAATTATATCTCTAGTTGATGTTGGTTCTTCAATACACCCGTTCACATTAGGACTAAATATGTGGGACTATATATGGAGGGGGTCTGATAGTGGGTGACATACTAGGCCTAACAAACTTTGGGTAGACTCTCATACCATCTTAGATATTGGACTTTAAACTTAACTTAAACTGGTTGTAAGGTGAGATTGACACTCATATATGTCATATAATTGATCATATCTTTAGTCGATATGAGATTTCCAACATTAGAAAATAATAGTTTTTCATCTTAGGTGATTTGGGCATGTGTTGAGAACAACTGTGGAGCACCTGATGAGAAGAGTTAATCAGTTGGAGGCCATCCCTGTCCATAGAGGCTTTAGGTGGGATCTGATTATTATTTTCAATTCAAGTAGTAGGAAATAACAGTCTCTGGTTGTGTGTTTCCAGGAGCAATAGCCATTAAAAGATTAGTTCTCATTCAACAAATGCTACAACCGATTCTTTCATAATGATCCTCCTCCTCACGCTCCATGGGTCCCACCTGCATACACAACCAACTCTGAATTGATAGTGTACCTTGCAACTTATCATTCTCTTCCAGAACTTATATCATTAGCTTTGGGACTTGTGTGAACCTTCCTCACCTATGACAATTGAGAGTGGTTTTTCCATTGTACTAATACTAACCACCGTTGTTTCCCCATCAAGTCTCATGTCATGTAAAAAAATCTGCTCTCAATCAACCATAGGCAGCTTGTTTCACTTCTGTTTCACCTGGAATACATTGTATACTGTTGGTAATTTCCTGTCATAAGCCACCTCTGAAGGTGTCGTGCTAGTGTAAACTTGGTACGAAGTATTGTACCAATTCTCTGGTTTGTAGAAAAAGCAAAAGGGAACAAATAAGCTTCAAGGCTAAGAGGTATTGCTTTGTCAATTTAAATGATCAACTTGCAAATGTCTTTTGACTGATTCATTAAGATTACTTGAATTAGTTATATATGTAACAAGCTTATGCATATTACTTATATGCTCTAAAGGGCGACTAATGTAAATAAAGTGATTATGGGTTGATTTAGTGTTATATCTTAAAGCATAATTATTCAAGCATTGTAACTGTAAATCATTGTCTTTATGACTCAGTACATATAATATTATCTGTTGTTTAATTGAAACCTACAAAGTCCATCTGCCCCAACAATTCCTGAATGTTTCTCGTATCGCTGACTATTGTCAAGTGCTTTTGAATGGTTGCTTGAGTTTCTGTTTTTGTTGATGATACTGTTCTAATTTTTTGTAGCTAGATGTTCCTCAAAACACCATTTCGGTTAGAAACGTGACACTCAATGGTTTTCGCTGGATATTGAGTATTATCCTCATGGAATTAATGACTCATCTATTCTACTACAATGCCTTCGCTAATAGGTGAGAACTTCAGTATTCAGGATAAAACCTCAGGTTATATTTAATTGTTAATCCAATTTTATTGTTTGGTTTCTAAAATAATTTCTTAATTAATTAGTGATTTGTGGAAGCACTTATCTCCTATGGACGTGTTCATCATTGGATATGGTGTAAGAGAATACACATTCATCAATTAAGTGTTTTACCAAGCCTAATGACGTCACCATATTACATGGCCAACCTCAATTAGTGGGATAAGGCTTAGTGGTTGTTGTTGTATCATAACAATTAAATTAGATCAGCATGTTTCCTTCTAAATCTTACTATTTATTTGTTCCAGGTATTAAACTTCATGTGGCTAAAATTTTTATTGATCTGGCGCTTTTTCCGATTTTGGTCACTGGTATGTTAGTTGCTTGATAAGCATTTGGCCTAAATGTCCAAATACATATTTGAAGAAAGTCATTTTGAGTTATTCATTGTAGATAAATGGAATTGAGGCTCCGGAGAACATGCCAAAATGCATTAATAATTGCCACAACTTGGAAGGCTTCTGGAAAAATTGGCATGCTTCCTTCAACAAGTGGCTTGTGAGGTGCAATCAATTATTTTTCCTCGATTTGGCTCTTCTGTTTTCCCAGATAGCTTAAATTTTGATTGGCAAGAACTTCAGGTATATTTACATTCCTCTTGGGGGATCGAAGAAAAAGCTACTAAATGTGTGGGTTGTATTCACATTTGTTGCAATCTGGCATGATTTAGAGTGGTAAGTTCCCTTTATTGTTGAAGTTCAATATTTTCTACCTGTAGAAGTTGCACAGTTTTTTGTCAGATGTTTTATGCTTGATTATTCTTATGGACCTTAGGAAGCTTCTTTCATGGGCATGGTTGACGTGTATACTCTTCATCCCTGAGTTGGTTTTTAAATCTGCAGCAAAAGCTTTCCAGGCATGCACATACACAATTTTCTGCTATTAACATTTTCGTTGACCTGTAGTTATAATCTGCTGTCTAACATGGAAGTATATCTGATTATCAGGCTCAAAGTTCTTTTGGAGTATGCATATTTCGTGAACTCAGTGCTGTTGCTGGGGCAGTCACAATTACTTGCCTCATGGTTTGTCCTTGACTAGCCCAAGAGATTTATGAATATCGTAATCTTTAGTTATTATACTTTTATGTAACATCCTCATTAATGTTATGGCATCTGACTGGCTACCTGAGAAAGTATAAGAAGGATTTTCAAGGGGCCAGTTAATGATTCAACTAGTAATCTGATTGAACCAAATGACCCAGGGCAAGGCCTTTTATACAACAAATGTGACGTTCAATTTCCCATATAATATAGACTGGAACCAATTACACTCAAGTTTAACTTTTTTTCATACCAAAATTGAGCCTGAGTCAAGTTTATATATGGATCTACTGCTACAGT
>Ga0214544_1010740_pt1 | contig 13230 bp, 6 predicted proteins | sample CNSS3metaG_FD_160074 | JGI IMG/M metagenome (GOLD analysis project Ga0214544, IMG submission 160074) | Root nodule microbial communities from cowpea collected in UCLA plant growth center, Los Angeles, California, USA - CNSS3 | ecosystem: Host-associated > Plants > Roots > Nodule | place: USA...
ATAAAAAAAAAAAAATAAAAAAAAAAAAAAAAAAAAAAAAGATTCTTAACTTCATAATTAACCTTTAGCTAATAGTTCATTGATGAGGTTGTTGTAATAGTTGACTCCTTCCTTGTTCACACCTCTACTAATCTTTCCTTCTGAAATTAGTCAAAAAATCTAATATTTAAATAGATAGCCATCAATCAAAATGTATTTTTTTACTGCTATGATTAAGGAGAAATAATGTACAAAATTATAAGAAAGAGAAGTTCTTATATAATTCTCTGTTTCTTACTTGGAAGTATTCTGGACCAAGATATTGAGAATCTGTAAGCATCCATGTTCATTCCCTTAATGATTTCAATATCTTCCTGTATTATCAGTTATGAAAACAACTTCAATTGTGCTTTATTTGTATTGCTTCACTAAACATTAATGTATTAAAGGGTCCTTATTATCATTACCTTATAATGATGGTATTGATCAATGCTAACATCTCCATTACTTCTGTCCAGTATTTTATCTGTCATATTTCAAACAAAAAATGCTAGAATTTGTAACTAGAGACGTGTCTCTAGCAGATCAAGAACATAATGATAATTTGAGAAAAATAAACTAAGAAAACTCTATCAAAACTATATTACATTTTAATGCAATATTATGAACTCAATAACTTACCACACACAACAAGCTATAATGGATTGTACTATATATAGGCAAAGAAGAAGAAAAATGAAACCTGGGTAATTATGAGTGTATGTATCCCATATGCTTGGTCCTCTGCCACCAACATTTGCTGCACCTTCACACTGTTTATATGGTAATTATGCATCTTTCAAACTAAGTTACTGCAAAAATAAGAATTCTTTGAAAATAAAAGGATTATTGCAAAATTTTGTCCTTTTGTGAAACTTTCCCTGCATGATTTTTATAAAAGTTTACAAGAAATAAGTTTCCTACAAAATTTTCTCCACAATTTATAATATCTCACTAAGTATTATAAAAAATATCTCTCAAAATGTAAAAAGTTATCACAGTTTTGGAAGTACCTGATAAGCAGATGATGCTGTTCCAAATATAAAACCTTTTGGAAAACTGCTTCTGTTAAGAGAGGTACTCTTAAAATTATCAGTGGAAAAAGTTGAAATTGCAGCTTCAATACTGATTGGAGCTGATATCATAATCTGCAAAAAAAACAGAGAGAAGATGCAAACACAATGCCATAGCTGCAATCTTCGTGGTTGTTTCACTTTCATTGCAGATGTGTGTACTAAACAAAACTATATAACTAATGTAGTCTATTATTGCAAAGCAAAGATAATACATATTAAAATTAAATTCTATTTTATAAAGAAATCCACCTTGCAAAGTTAAAGGAACCCATCAACTAAAATATTAACTTTACTGGGCTATTTGCTTAAACCGATTTTTAGAAGAAAAAAAAATCAATAAAGTACTCACTTATTATAGTTTATAACTTATTTATGTAAAGTTATTTAAACAAATATAAAAAGGTGATTTTCTATTTTTTGAATGGATAATGATATTTTGATAATTTTGTTTATCTAGTTTTAATCCATTACTCCAATCACTCTTAAATCATCACATCACATCACTAAAAAAAATCAAAATAAATAATTGAAGGATGATTGAAGTAGTAGATTAAAAATGGTCATAAAAATGAATAAAAAAAAGGGTTAAATATGTTTTTGGTCCCTCAAGTTTCAGTGAAATTTGGAATTAGTCCCTCATCAAAACTTTTGACCAATTTAGTCCTTCATTTTTCAAAATGCATGAATTTAGTCCTTTTAACCAAATTTTGTTAAGTTTATCTAACGTTTCGAGCGCATTTCATGATAGTATATAAGTTAACATTGAAGCAAAAATGTGTTAAACAGTATAAATAATTTAAATACTATCATGAAATGCGCTTGAAATGTCAGATAAACTTAACAAAATTTGGTTAAAAGGACTAAATTCACGCATTTTAGAAGATGAAGGACTAAATTGGTCAAAAGTTTTGATGAGGGACTAAACCCAAATTTCGCTCAAACTTAAGGGACCAAAAACATATTTAACCCTAAAAAAAATTGATCAAAATATCATTATTCTTTTTGAATTACTTCTAATAAAAAGTATGTAAAAAAATTTAAAGGGTTTTTTCTTAACCACAAACAAACCTATATTAATTTATAATTATATAAGAACTATTTAAAAATTTAATGAATAATTGTTTTTTTGCCATAATCAGAATCATTATATGATTGCATGTTTGACTTTTTTTAATAATATAATAAGCACCACGAGAAGCACGGATCTACTAAAGAATATTAGAAAAATAAAAAAAAAAAAAAAAAAAAAAAAACTAAACAAGCTCACAAGATGTATCATTCATCAATGGCAGCATATCATCAATATGTCCCACGCTTTGTTTCTATTGGTTCATTAGATATTAAAGGTTCTTTTTTATACCTTTATAACTTTATTGACAGATGATAACATCTTCATCATTTTATCTTTTATGTTTTAGTTAAAATATTTTATCTTTTATGTTTTAGTTAAAATAATATAATGATGATTCGAGATGGGTATGTAGTTACTTAAACAATACTTATTATTTTATAAAAGAAATAATGTAGAATAATTTTAAAAGAAGTAATATGTATCTATTAAAATAATTTTGTAGTTACTATTATATTATTATTAATATTTTAAATTAAAGTACTGTATATGATTATTTATAATAAATTAATAATATATATTTACTTTTACCTAGTAAATTTATGATACAATTGTATGGATTAAACATTAAAGTTGGAACAATTACAATACCCAAAACTCATTGAAATTTTTATTTTAGTTTAGTTTATTTAAAATGATAAGAAAAAACTTGATGCAAAACCATTATTCGATAAATTGTTCCAAGTTATTTTTACTAAATTTAAAAATATCTTTTTGAAATTTAGATCCTTAAATTATTTGGATCAAATTCCAACACGTTTTGTTGTCACTGTTGTATGTTCAGATTTATAATACTTTACAATCATTCTTTGAAAAATCAGGAGCAGAACACGCATTCAGTAAGTGTCATTTTGTTGAACTCAATACTCTATATAATGGCTGTTTCACAATGGCATATAATACAATTAATGCTATCCTTGATAAAAGCCGCACACTAGAACATTCCTCTCTGACGAGCTTGTTTTGTTGTAGCAGATAATCGATTTGTGGTAAGAAAATCCTTGGAGGGAAGGGTAAAGCTCACACTAAACAAGCTCACCATTGGATCAAACTCATTTGAAAATGTTTGAACCTGAAACCCTGAGTTCCGTTATTGTAAACCCATCAACATCTTCAGTTTTTCCATGCTGCTGCAGTAGTGTCCAAAGCAGGAGTTAAAGAGACATAATTTTTTACTTTTACTATGCACTTATATGCCCATGTAAGGATCTAATATATTTGCCTTGAATCTGAGTGGTACTCCACATGATGCAATGAATAAAGCAAGTAAGAAGTTTTCAACTAAATGGGTTATCTAGGAAAGGAAGCATGCACATTAAATACAACACTATTAAGTTATGTAATCATATTTGAAGAATGAACCAATTACCTATCTGGAAAGGAAGGAATCAACTCTTCAATGACTTGAACAAAATCTCTTGCATGTTTCCCAGATGATGACTGCTCTTCTATATCTGTATGTAACAGAACAGGCTAATCAATTTAGACTGCACATTGATACTAGCTGAGTACTGGATTCAGCCTATCAAATCTCTATATTCACAATTTATAAATGTATGCCAAAGCACTAGATGTTTATCACAAAAACCTATGCACAAGGTATGGTGGTAGTAGGGTTTTTTTGTTATTTTGCCATCATATCCAGACCCCATTTCATACTCAGCTTAAAATATGAAGAAAGAAAAAAAGACACAAGGCAAACATTAAGAATACAAATAAAGATGATCCCCAATTTTCATTGCTCCATCTCTCTTGCATTGTCTTACAGAAAAAGCATCTGACAGTTTTCATTATCTCAAATTCTATAATATCCAGCCATGCAATCAGTGGGATTTGAAATCAGACATATTTTGGTAATGAATCAGCAATAATCCATGAACATACGTGTAAAATAAGGTGAAAAAGAGGTTTTGGGATTAATCTCCTGTGTAAAACCTGCACAAAGGATAGTTTATTTATAATGATAATGGGCCAAGCCCAGAAATACATAATGGGCTGAGCCCCACTACTAAGCAAAATACTACATCATCTAACAATATGCAACATATTATTTGCAATCATTACGTGGTGAAATGTGAGTCAGATAAAATGGGGACTATGATGGAGTTGTAACTTTAGAGATAAGAATTTTGCAGTGCGGAAATTCACGTATGAGAATTTGGCCTCTAAATTTAAAAATAAGTTAAAAATTCATCACTCATACAGCAGACATGTGACAAAATTATGGCTAAACTACTATGCATTCACAAAATGAAACAATCTTAGGTTTTAAACATAAACGGTTACCATTAGTACGTACCATGAACTGAACACATGCAAGACTAAAAAAGGAAATGGTTTCCAGAAAAAATATACAGGGACATTTCCTGGTAAAATACTGGTATGATAAAACGGGGACTTTGACGGAGTTGTACATAAGAATTTAGCAATGTGGAAATGCATATATGAGAATTTGGCCTCTAACTTTAAAAATAAGTACCAAATTCAGCACACCTACAGCAGACATGACAGAGTTATGGCTAAACTACTATGCATTCAATGAATGAAACAATCTTAGGCTTTACACAAGATTACAGTTACCATAAGTATGTACATGAACTGAGCACACATGCAAGAAAATCGAAAAAAAAGGACATGGTTTCCAGGAAAAAGATACAGTTTCTGTGGGTGAGACAAATGACATTTCATTCAATTATACTGACACGTTTTACTTTGTTGAAGTTTCACAAAGTACAAAATCTTGTCACAGAATGAAAATTACTTTTAATACAGTATATAGTAGTAATATGATCAAACAACATCTTTAAATTGGTAGACATAGTATGATATATATTTTGGTTATAATAGGTAAGATAGCATAAACTTTCAATACCTTCAACATCTTCAATGAGATTATTACGGTTGAGGTATAAACTCTTGCTCGGGTTTAAATCCAGGCCTTCAGTTTTGACAAACTCATGCAACATACGACCTACAAGACTATATGCAAGCATACTTGTCTTATCACAAGCATCTTGGATAGCAAGGTATTGGTTTTCGCATGCACTGTACTTAGTGGGCACGGGTTCTTTCTCCCCAGAAAACAAATTAGTCGTGTCCGTTGCAGCTATTTTAGTATCAGATTCAAACAAATGATTTATCTTTACAACCTTTTCATCCAACTCTCTGTCGGGTGAAACAAATGAAGAATAATTGTTTTTGTCAGCCATAAATGTACTAAAATGCTCTGTTCTTTCTCCTTGGCATTGGTCACTTGACATGTTACGTGGAGTATTGTGAAACTCAGATTCCAAATTTACACTAAAACATGTATTAGATTGAAGCCGTTCGGAACAACTATTCAACCTATCACTAACTGTAAGTGGGGAAGATGAAACATTTTCCTCAATTTTGATGGTACAAGAAAGGAACTCAAATGGCACAAAATCTCCAATACTTTCTGCTTCATAGCATGTATCGATTGAATCAAATCCATTTCCTAATTGTATGTCCTCCTGAAGTTGACTACCACCATCCTCATCGCTGTCACTGTCATCACTTTCTTCTAATTGCTCCATGTAAGCATCATTAAAGTCTTTATCAAATTCATCATCAGGCAATAAATCCAAAACAAATTGTTTTGTCAAAGCACTGATGTTTAGTATGCAGTCAACTTCGTCCTCAATATACTTCTTTTTGAATAATACATTGTGCAAGCCACCATTATTAGGACCTCTGTTAATAACATCTAGAGTCTGTGATAGAGACTTCGGAACACTATCCATATCACTGCACTCGAAAAGAAATTCAGTTAAAAAATTTACAAAAGCTGTCCGAATGCACCGGTTTGATATTGTAGCCTTTGGTTCTATGAGAAGCTGTAAATTTCTTAGCTCTGGCACTGTCGTTACTTTCTTCACCGACCATATAGCATTCATAATATCACTTTGCAAGGACTTCACCTCAGGGGAGAACTGATAAAAGTCTTTTGAGAATATGTTATGAGAACCAGTAGTGAGTTTTAGTGATAAGTCTGCTACTGCCATAGCTTTGGCTAATGGCTCTTGCAACTCAGTTTCTCTATCAAGTTTTGAAAGCATTTCCATACTGATCTTCTTCACTAGCTTGATTAGATGGTCTCTTGCCCATCCATGCTTGCGGGGTTGTAACTGTGGTACTGGTGCTTTCACTCCTTTAAGTTTTCTACGCATTGCAATCAATGTCTGAGATGGCAGGTTTTGAAGATTGTGCAGTACCTTTTCTGCAGCAGCATGGTAAGAGAGGGATCTTAATGCACCCAAAGGCTCACACCTGTCTCGGAAATTCTGTGGATTGTTGAGAAGTGAAAAAATCTGTTTACAAGTATCCAGATGGTTATGGTGGCTTTTTCTGCCCAGAACACTCGAAAGGGAATCCTTGATAACCCTTTTCATTTTGCAACGAGTTATTTCAGACTTAAATGAGCTACCAGTAACTATCATAGCAAGAAGATAGAGACCCTTGGTAGTCAAATTATCAAGCAAGGGTGATATCAACCTTTTCAGGTTCAGTGTTTGAATGAAATCCATATCCCCTTTAGGAATATCGTTCTCTTGTTCAGAGCGGTGTGCTCCAAGGGCATCTTCAAGATGAGTTTTTACTGACTCATAAAACATCTGACAATTACTAGATTGTCAATTTATCATTCAAATAGTAATGCAACTAACCATAGTTACAATAAATCAAAGAAATAGTAATACTTACATCATCTTCTCTGATCAAAGACTCAGACAAATACCTAATAATCAAAAGGAAAAATAAAATGTCATTAGAATGAAAAGCTAGGACCAAAATCATTGAACAAATGAGGCACTAACCTATTTTTGAAATGCTTTTTCAACTTCTTCCTCTCATGCCTAGTGGGAGGAATGCCGAGTAACCATCTGCACCAATTTCAGATTAATATAATTAAAATCTAACACAGAAAGCAAAGAAGAAAAAAAAACAAGGTTGCGATACTAGAATGAGTATCTTACCTACTCTTCAGTTTAATCTGTTTATCCTGACGCTTAATTTGTGACAAAATTGATAGAGCATCTGTTTTATCAAACTTCATTGCTAAACTGTACCGATCAAACCAAAGAAAAATAGAACGAAATTAAGTGTGATGTCTCTTCTTTAACCCCAAGGCAAGGAAAACCAATTTACTATGTTTCCTTTGTCAAGAGCTTCTGCAGGAAAAAAAAAAAAAAAAAAAAAGCCTAAGATTAGAATGCAACACAATTACCTAACCCTTTATCTTGGAAGTCAACTTGAATAATAATATGGCTATGCGGTATATTTCAGGTTTTTCAGAATAACTTTAACACTAATTATGCCTCTATATTCCGAGAGGTGTAGCCTAGTGAATAGAGGATTATAAGAAATTTTATTTAGCCAGCCTGCTAAGAGGTGGACTTTATGCTTACATCAACCATACCAAATCAGCTTATAAGATAAAGTTTACATTCACTTATATACTCTAAATTAACCTTATCATTAGTCGACGTGTGACTTCCAACAACATTTCTCTCACTTCTCTCACGCCGAGACATATATATCTCGAGCGTGGAACTATACATTAATTGGTACTCCGATAGTATTCCAATCACGAGTGAAACAATAAGCCGAACAAATGACAAATCTTACTAAGATATCATGTTAAGATGTAGTTTTTAAAACCCGGCTTGTAAGATAAGGTTTATATATCATAAAATCCGACTTGTAAGATAAAGTCTATATATTTTAAATTGACTTTATCACCGGTGGATGTCCAACTTCCAACCCATGTGTTGGGATGATATAATTCATTCAGTGAAATGAGAGATTTGTTGCAGGCCACAAATACACAGTCACTTGCCTAACATCACTTAGCACGAAGAAAACAAAACAGAAACTAAATTGAAACAGGGAAGGGGATTATGGGGGTTCGAATATAACTAAATTGAAACAAAAAAGAACAAACCTGAATCAGGAACCATCACGAGAATAACAACAATCGTAAACACAAACAACACTCGCAAAAGCAAAACCCCAAATGAAAATAGAAACCATAATAAAGATTGGAGTACCTGATTCGTTGTGAGCGGTGAAGATGGTTGTACCGTTGTCCGCGCCGGTGAAGATGGTTGTGCCGTTGTCATCGCCGGTGAAGATGGAACGAAAGCAGCTGCGCATTCACTCTCTTAAATTTGATGTGTCATTTCTATTAATATGTTGTGTTAATTGAAATATATAATCATATATTGTTATGATATATATTAAATTTCTTCAAATATCTATACTACTAAACATGATAATAGGAAATTAAGAAACAATAAAAATATAAAATATTATAAATTAAAAAATTAACGTGAAAATATAAATAAGATACAAATAATAAAAGTCATAAACTTAAGTCAGAATTTTAAAATTTTATGATTTATTAGCATCGGTATTATTATTATTATTATTTAAATTATTATTAGTATTAGTGTTATTAGTAATATTGTTATTATTGTTATATATATTATTATTATTATTTTTATTATTATAATTATTATATTACATATTTTTTATTAAGGCAAATCAAGGGATCTTAGGGCAAAATCAGGACAACCACAAAGCACAAAACAATGACGAAATAGAAACAGAATCAGGGAAATCAATAGAACCCAAAACAATATGGATAACCACATAACAAAATCAGAAATTCACGGAAAAATTTAAGGAATAAATAAACGAACCTGTTCGTGGTGGCGCGCCTCCTTGCTCTGCGTGGGAACAGCCGCTCTGGGAACCGCGCGCGCCTCCTCTCCTGATCTCAATCTCCCTCGCTTAGCGTGGCTTTGTGCGGTGGCGTCAATGGCTGGGAGGAAACATTCAACAGCAGCGTCAAATGGCTGGGGGGAAAGTAAACCACGGCAGCGTCGCGTGAGGTCGTGAGTGGTGGCGCTCCTCTGGCTTGCGGTGCGGTGGCCGTCAATGGCTGGGAGGGAAACAACGACAGCCGTGAGTGGTTGCGTTGCGAGACTGCGGCTCTGTGGTTGCGTCGCGTTTCGCAGCATATCTACATTTTAATTTAATTTTTATTTTTTACATACAATTTTTTTTTATTCACTACATAATTATATTTTAATTACTTTCACTTTTTTTTATTTATTTATCCTTACATCTTATTTTAATACCAAGTGTAGCATAAAGAAATACGACTCTTATTATTGTTATTTGTATTATTTTTTATTTTTTTATTATTACTATTATCGGTATTATTATTATTATTTGTATGATTTATTAATATTATGAGTATTGATATTTTTAGATGTATTTTCTATAATTCATTACTTTAAAATAAAAATTAGTATTGATATTATTAGATGTATTTTCTATAATCCATTAATTTAACATAAAAAAATATTGAAATATTATTATTTTTGAATTAATTTGTTTATAAAAAATTACTCATGATTAATTATTTAACTTTCCTAAATTATCAAACTCCGTATTTAAGTATTATAATTTTAACTAGACATAATAATAATACTTAAATATAACTTTTCAATTAAATTATTTATTTTAAAATAACAATGTTCTATGAATTTTTTTAATATAAATATAAAAGTTATTACTATCGTTAATAGTACAATCATTATTAACATTAACATTATTCTCAAAATTATCATTATTATTAATATTATTATTGTTATTATTAGGCAGCATTATTAAATTTTATTATTATTATTATTATTATTAACATTAGTTAGTATTAGGTATTAACATTAAATTAATATTAACATGAACATTAATATTTTAAAAAATAATATTATCATTATTTTTATTATTATTAATTTATTATTATTATTATTATTAATGTTATTATTATTAGTATTTTTTTAAAGTAAAAAAAATTATTGTACTAATTAAATCTTTTAAATGAATTCTGACTCTTAAAAAATTTAAAAAAAATTTAAAAAAAATTAAAAATAAAATTAAAAAAAATTAAAAAATTAAAAAAATCACATTCTCACACATGATACATAATTAACGTGTACAACTAATCAAAAGAAACTAAATACAACGAATTTTCCATAATATTATTAGCATTTTTAATTGCTACATATACATTTCTTAAATTTATTTACATAATATATTACATTTTGAAAAAAGTGACAAATAAAAACTAAACTATTTTATAATAAAATAATTACCTATAAAATAAATACAAATTAACTATAATAAAATTATAAAAATCATGTTCTTATTTTTAAAATAATAATAATAATAATAATTTTATTATTATTATTATTATAAAATAATAATACGCATGTAATTTGTTTTCACTAGTCACTATAATATGTTGATCCATGTTTTAACAGCTCATAAGATTTAATGATATTTATAATTTCCTTAAAAATGTAAATTTTTGTATCCATGCGTCAGTCTCGTAGATACTTAGTTTACTTTTATCTTTTACACTGTTTTGCTGGAATGGAGAAATAAATAATTAATTGAACTAGTTTCAGAGAGAAAATAGGTGAAAAGTAATTTAAAGAAAAAATATTAAAATGAATAAAATATTTATTACTATTGGTAACTGATTTAATTGAATTAATAAATTTGGTAATTTATCTTCTAATATAGTGTCAAAATTGTTCTCAAGCATCCCTTTTAAAATCTAAGCATGCTTTGGATTTAAAAAAAGGCAAATAAAGAAAATTAAATAATTATTTATTAAAAAGTATTATTGATTTAAAATTACTATTTATTAACATACAATTATAATTATTAAAGGAATATGTATGTTTGCTATAGAAGATAAAGTAATATTTATTTTATAATAGCAATAACTCTACCATTTTTTTTCACCCCTACATTCAATTTTTTTTCAAAACTTATTCCATAACACAATCATCACAAGCATATCAAACCATTCCTCATAAATAGCCAGTCACTCCTAACAAACACAAACAAAGTGTTCAAGAGGGCTACAATCTACACTCCATTAGTTTCTTTCTATATTCCAGAATGTAAAAATCCCACTCTAAAATTAGATCTAGATAAGGCATTTGGGAAGGTACAGAAAATTCTTAGTTGGTGTTGAAAGAATTTATTGAGATTGTAAGAAGCATTGCCAAGTTTAAAACTACATTAAGCTTTGAAGTTCATGAGAGTCTAAGTTATATATTTTATTTTTTTTGCACAGTAATACATAACAATTCATATATTTTTGGCCATATATCTCTAATCTCTCTTTTGAGTTTACCATTGATATAACACATACATTGGAAAAATCAACAAACAAGAGAGGAAACAACAAACTCTGCTAAATGATTAACTTCAATTGCTCTCTTTTGTGGCAACCAATTATAAGCATTTTTAAGATAAACCCTTCGCCCACCAACACACTACAGGGTGCATCAAAGGTGAGAGTTAAAATATAATAATGACTACTGACATGCATGCAGCAAAGGGGAGCACAGGAAACTATAGCAATTCCCATTCAGAGCAAGGAAACAACCAGTCCTATTTGACGGATTATTTAATGATAACTTACCATGCCTAGGCATGTAAAAGCATCAATCCTAACAATACTATTCCTCACAATCCCCAATGATTCTCCAGTCAACAAGTCAACTTTACAGGTTGAAGCTCCCTCTCTCTTAAGTCAAGACAGACACAAAGACTACTTTGATGTTTAGCAGTCACAAGTAATAGCAATTGAGGCATCTAATTTTTCTCTACACTTCATCAAGAAGCAGAAACCTTACCTCGCAGACAGGAATACATGCTTCCACTAGAGACAATACCACTCACTACTTTCATAAGTCACATTCTCTTTCTTTTCTTCTTTTTTTTTTTATTTTCTTCTTTTTTCATTTCCTTTTTTACATAGAACAGATAAGAAAACTTAGGATTTGATCACAGTTGATCAAAAGGTGCACTCAGTTAGCAGCCCACTCAAAGTAATGGCAGCGAGCACCTCTAGTTGCAGTCCAATTTCCACATCCAAAGAAAAGGCTCCCTTGCTTGGGTCCTGGCTTCCTCACCATGCCCCTGCTGCTTTTCACCCCACAGTAGCAGAAAGGGCCATACTGACCCATGGGGGAGGTGACATCCTTTGCTTTGTAGGCGCAATGGGGGAAAATGATTGGTTGTTCTGGAGACTGTTTCCACACCAGTGACAGATCAGAAGGTCCCTGCCACATTATGGTATTGGTAATGGAAAATTTAAAACCACGGTGCATGAGCAATGCCAACAGGCGAGCAGTATTTTTGGCATCATCAAGGCCACAATGTTGACGGCCCTGCCAGACCAGGCCCGCTATCTCAACAGCTTCCTTTAGATTGCACCTCACCGCACCAAATACCTCACGGAAAGGAACCCTTAAGTTGATCCAGCTAACAAGCAGATAAACAAAAGTCAGATGAAATGAAATTCTGGTAAACATGTCACCATTTCTATGCTTCAGCATTTACCGGTTAAAGTAAGGAGGCTTCCGTATTTTTTTATATCGGCACTCAGATTCAAGCATCACCCTACAATCCCAGTTAGACCATGTAACCACAGCAAAGTTGGAATTCTTTATTCCCTTCTTCTCAAGCCATTTGTCATGCCTAAGTAGAGCCTCACTCAATGAAACACCCCTGTCCACCTGAACCAAATGGTAATAAATCCAATTAACAATCATTTGCAGCAATATTGAATGGGTGAATGCAAGAGTTGAGGAGTAACAGAAGTGTTACAAGGTATAAAAATTTTATAAAGCAATGGAATATACCGTTCCAGTCAGTTTGGGACGCAACTTTTGTGTCTAGAAAAGTAACTTTAGGATATAAAAATCAAGTGGGCTCATCCCAAATAGAGCTGGGTCAACCTTAAAACGGATATTACTTATTGTCCAAACAGACAGGATAGACAAGCACACATGCACACAGATGATATGCTAAATATGAAAAGATGCAAAATTGTGTGAGAAGCCATAAAAGCACTTCACATCCGTACTCAAAGAAAACCTAGTGAATAAAAGGGGG
>Ga0214544_1010743_pt1 | contig 13227 bp, 7 predicted proteins | sample CNSS3metaG_FD_160074 | JGI IMG/M metagenome (GOLD analysis project Ga0214544, IMG submission 160074) | Root nodule microbial communities from cowpea collected in UCLA plant growth center, Los Angeles, California, USA - CNSS3 | ecosystem: Host-associated > Plants > Roots > Nodule | place: USA...
AAGTTAATATATATATATTAAAATTATATTTATTAAAAATAAAGTGAAATATATCAGAACAGATAAAAGACTAACCATTGATAAATAAAGAAGAAGAGAAGAAATAGAAACATCTGATTTTATAAAAAGTTTGTAAAAGTAACGGTCAATTTTTAAAAATTTAATAAATTATTATATTTAAAGGGGTAAAATCGGTATTTTGAAAAGTGGACACAAAAAGGGGAATCCCCTTTATGATAATATTATAATGTTATTAAGTTAATATATATATATTAAAATTATATTTATTAAAAATAAAGTGAAATATATCAGAACAGATAAAAGACTAACCATTGATAAATAAAGAAGAAGAGAAGAAATAGAAACATCTGATTTTATAAAAAGTTTGTAAAAGTAACGGTCAATTTTTAAAAATTTAATAAATTATTATATTTAAAGGGGTAAAATCGGTATTTTGAAAAGTGGACACAAAAAGGGGAATCCCCTTTATATATTATATATTATATTATTATATATTACTAGCAAACACACAGGCGTTGTCACGTATTCGCATTTTTTAATTTTTAAGAAATTTAAGATCAATAACAAATATATAATTTTTAAAATAGTTGTTAAATATAAAATTAAAAAAAATATGTAAAAAGAAAATTTAAATAATGATTAAAAGTAAATTATTTATAAAATAATTCATTTTTAAAATAATTAAGGGTAAAACGGGTATTATGAAATATGGACACAAAAAGAAGAATCCCCTTTATTGTTATAGATTTATTTTAAGACAATTTTTTTTTACCTTTTATTTAACATTTATTTTTGTTTTTTTTTAAAAAAAATATTTTTATTCATTCGGACGAAATTGGGTGTTGACAATTAGGAAGGTAGTTTATTGTTTTTCTATTATTTTAAAAGGATTTATAGTTTACTAATTATTTAAAAAATTTATTTTATTTAAAAGATATATAAACTAGTTATTATAGTATAAGCAAGTTATATATGATGGTTATTTCTTAAATGGATTTCTGAATAGTTGTTATAAAATATAACAATTTATTATTATTATTATTGTAAAATATTTTCTAAGAGATAGACCCAGAAAGATAGGAAAAGATATATCTCATATTTTATGGTTATTAAAAGTATCACCTAAAATCTCTTAAGAGTATTTAGAGTTTTAAGGATTAGAGTGAAACCCATAAATATACATACTAAACGAGTAAGTATTACATTTGGGTGAGAAAGAAGCAGACTTAGTAGAATGGCATGATTTTGTTTATTCACTTCAATCCTCAAAACAATATAAGAGATAATGTTTCACTCTACACACAAATGTTTATCAATTATCACTCATCAACATTTTATAAAACCACTTGATCAACTTTTACCCATCATCTAATTTACATAGTTCATACATCTGGCTAGATCAAAAGGTCTTTCATAGGTTGTAACGAGGCTTGGCTAGAAGAAATATGGTTTTTCAAGAATTCAAAAACACCTCTAAGCCGAAAAGAACAACCAAATGTAGGGTTTCTAGTATTCTCTATCCTTATACACAATAATTCTTCCATAAACTTTCGTATCCTTCTCATAACACAACCCATTTTCGTCACATGTAGTTGTCTTCTTTTTCTTTTCTCCTTCTTTTTTTCTATAGTAAGGTGTTGATACCCTATCTCAAAATTATCCATTCTCATACCCTGATAAGGTGTTTATACCATACCCCAAACTCAATCTAATCTCATACCCTTATTTTACTCAACATTTACTTGTTCTCCTTGGCTAGGGTGTGGGACAAGATATATTTTCTCAAAAGGCTAAGGGTAAAAGAAAGTTAGGCCCAAAAAGGTTAATAACAAATGATTAACACATATTAAGGTTGGCTATTTGGCAAAGTAGCTTTAAACACATTGATAAAAACAATTGCCTTTATCCTTTCTAACCCTCTATGTGATTATATTAATAAGAATAAGGAAAAAATCAATTTCATGACAATAATTGCTTCCCATACAACTCTCTGCATATAACTCAACACTCAAATATCTACAAAATTTGGTCATACTCTCACAATAAACGAGGACAAACTCAATGAAACCAGATCAAACTATCTCAAAATTAATGTATCCCAACTATATGCACATTTATGAAACAATAAAATCATTGCTCAAACATATTCTAACACAATTAACCATCAAAACATTCAATTCATTATGTTTAATTTAAAGATATGATTAGAACAAGTTCAAAATCAAGCAAGTTCAGTGACAATTAAAATACTACAAAACGTAATGCAGATAATGGAAGTTGGTCTAGCCACTAGAGCTTGTTCAACTACAGGAGTACAATGTGTTCTGATGAATGTCTTATTAATGGTGACTTGAAGATGATGCAACACTAAAGCATTTGAATCAAGCCCTACATTTCTACAAAGTGCACTAGTCAAGGTAGGAAACCCCAAAACTATCGCAAGAACTAACAATAATCATAACAATTTCACATGGGATTCGGGATCCAATGTCCATATCCATACATGTTATTATCCCACATGAGATAAGGTCATTCCAGGTTTACATCTGAAGTATGAGTGTTGGGACTTAGATTGTTGTAGGAGAAAACACTCCACGTCTATTCCAGGGAATTGAAGTTTCCTCTCAAAATACGCACAGGTAGGCCATTTACCCTCATTTCATATGAACCTGGGACACATAAAATAGCAACAATTTCATCATGATTTTTATGCCCATTCAAAAATGCATTGTATGTTGTTGTTTGACTCCATAGGGCAAGTAGCTGTAAAAAAGTTATTGATGGAGTGTCTGTCAAACTACATCACCTAGCCTTGCACCACAACTTGTCGAAGTAACTGTCCTTGTGCATGAGTGTCACACTTGCATAAAAATATCAAACCCATGCAGTCCCATCCATGTCGTTGCAACTCCAATCTGATAGAGATATATTCTCCTTGATATAGCCTCACGTTCCTTTCAAAACGATTCCTTGACTTATAATCTCATCGAATCATTTAGCAACAATCTTAGAGGAGAATCTATCTTGATCATGTGTCACAAAAATATCTAATTCCATGTAATCATGAGGAGCTATAGAAAAAGAACCTTGATTGGTTCTCCTCTTCCTTGAAGGATTCGCAACATTCCTTTGAGGTGACATCAGATGATTACATATTGCGTAGAATGCCAACAAAGAAGACGAACGAATATCAATGGATTAAGAACACAAACAGAGAAGAATGTTCAGTGATCAAATTGGACAAGACGTTGGTTGAAATAACTACAGTGGCAAACGATATGGCGACTATGGCAAGCGAAAAGGCGGGTGGTACAATTTCACTATCGTTGGGTAAGTAAATACCTTTTGTTGGGCGAGTGGTACAATTTTACCTCTCACTAGGCGACTGGTACAAATTTTCCCCCAAGACGTTTTTCAAAATTTTTAAAATTTTCAACACATAAACAAATTTTCACAACATCAATAATTCATTGAGTGAGTACAGTGACTCAACAAGTTATGAAACAATGGCGATTAGTTGTTGCACGAGTAGATTACCTTAGAGACTAATGTGAAAAAATGAAGATTAAAACAAAAACTTTAAAAAATGAAAAACTTAGACAATATTTTGTTGCCTACCAGTATTTTACGTCTTTTAGCTTGATGTCTGATATTCACGGTTCACACAAGTGGATTCTAGTAGTGAGACAATCCACCTCACCCCCCAAAAAATGCTTAAGTCGTTGTCCATTAATGACCCAACATTTTTTGGATTTTCAGAGGTTAGATCCATAGGTTCTACTACACCATGTGGCTTGAGAACTTTGACTAACCACCTACTAGCTTAGATGAAAATTTGTCTTTAGTAGCTTCTTATCCTGATAAATTTTAATGCTTTATTTTTAATTCGTAGAATTCTCATGAGGATGTAGTCTCATCTCTTCCAACTCTAACAGTTGTAATTTCCTATTTTCAACTGACATATAAGGATCAAATTCAATAACTTCAATGCCTAATAAGACTTATGCTCCATCTCGATTGGTAAATGAAAAGCTTTTCCATATACCAAACTAGTAAGGAGAGAATCCAATTGAAGTTTTCATCACAATCCAATATGCCCACAAAGCTTCATCTTACTTTGCTCACTAGACCTTTCTAGAGGATGCCATTGTTTTCTCTGAAATCTTCTAAATCTCTTAGTTAGACACTTCAACTTGCCCATTAGTCTGCGAATGATATGGTGAATCAACCCTATGCTTTACATCATAGTGTAACAACACCTTTGCCAAGGGAGCATTGAAAAATGTGATCCTCTACCATTAATGAGAACTCTAGGAACTCTGAACCGAGCAAAGATTTGTCTCTTCCAAGAATTTTATAACCCTCTTGGCATCATTCTTTTTACACGATGTGGCCTCCACCCATTTACTAACATAATCCACAACTACCAATATGTATTCATTCCCAAATGAAGAAGGAATGAGTCCCATAAAATCTATTCACCAACAATCAAATACCTCTACTTCTAAGATGGCTTGCAGTGGCATCTCATGTCTTCGAGATATTCTTCTAGTCCGTTGACATTTATCACAATCTTGCATAAACATAAGCATCTTTGAATAGTATTGACCAATATAATTTGGATTGAAGCACTTTAGTATTGTTCCTTTCACCATTATATTGTCCACCATATGGTGAATTATGGCAATACCGTAAAATGCCAACAACTTCTTATGTAGTGACACATCTCCTTAGCAAGTTGTTAGCTCAGTTTTTGAACAAGAATGCATCATACCATATCAACTGCTTGGCATCATGTAAAAACTTCCTTTCTTGCCATTTGAGTTGTTTTGGGAGAACTCCAACAACTTTAAAATTTTCCAAGTCAGCACACCATGGTTTGTGTTGAATGAATAGAAAGACTTCCTCTAAAAAGCTTCATGAATATCCCATTCCTCGCAAGTTACTTCCTCATTTACTAACTGAGAAATATGCTAAAGCTATAACATTCTAACTCCTCTTCTCATTTTCAATCTCCATATTGAATTCTTGCAATAGGAGTATCCATCGAATTAGTCTTGGATTTGAGTCTAGATGTGTAAACAAATACTTAATAACAATATGATTTGTTTAAATAGTGACCTTAGATATATTGAGATAGGATCTAAAATATTTCAAAGTATAACAATGGCTAACATCGAATTACTACCCTTTCCAACATTTGGTCCATGAAATCAATACACATCCAACACTGAGTGACTATTCTTGTTGGAATCAACTCATTCTTATCATCATGAATAACAATCAATCCTCCTTTTTTTTGGCACTACATGCATAATACTAACTCAAGCGCTATTAGAGATAGGATAAATCATACCAACTTCAGCACTTGTGTACCCTCTTTTCTCACCACCTCCTTCATGGTTGGATTCAATCTTCATTGTGATTGTGCAATAGGTTTGTAATCTTAATCTAACATTATCTTGTGCATGCAATATGTTTGACTTATCCCTTTCAAAAGAGATGTGTCACCTGATTGCTTCTTGATTTGCTTTCAGAATTGCCAATTTTTGTTCTTCTGTATTTAATAAAGAACTGTTAATGATCAATGACTTCTTTACTCCCTCTTCCAAGAAAACATACTTGAGGTGAGTCAGCAATAACTTAAGTTCCAGTTGGATTTTATCATTAGCTTCTCTTTTTACCAACTTCTCCTCTTCAAAAATTATAGATACTTCTTGAATATTTTCCAATTGTTTTTGTCACCTCTTCCACTTTGGCTTCCTCTTCCGCAATGAGATCTTTTCACAAGCCTCAACCAAAACTTTTTCCAATGGAGATTTCATATGCATTTGATTCTTTCTGACTTCAATCACTACATTTATTTCCTCTACTTTATAGCAGTTACGATTATCTCCAAAAAATAATGAAACTACTAGAGTCTTTCAACTTTGGTGGCAACAACTTTTGTATTATAGCATTACAGTTCCTTTGAACCCCGACAGTCTTCTATATACTTCCTCTTCTTAGTGAGCAAGTCTTTCATTAATGTTGCATAAGAAGACATTTGTTGTAGTGCATCTAAGAAAGGAATGTTGATCTCCAGCCTTTTGAAAATATCCATTAATTAAGCAAACTACTTCTCCTTTTCCTTCCTTAAATGGACTTGCAGATATATAAGAGATTTTTTCACACCTTTATTTTTACTTTTCTCCTTCTTTCTCTTCTTTTTAATTTCTTCCTCCACTCCCTCTTCATTCTTCTCACTCATATTCTCTCCACTCTCAACTTTTTCAATCTCATCACTTTTTTTCTCTTCACTCCGACTTGTGATAGCCTTGTAGTGATCCTTTGGGTTGACCTCAGTGTTGGTTTTAAATTTTTTATCAAATTTCTCCTCTAACTTTTATGCCAATTGACCCATTTGAGTCTCCAAATTACACATAGTGCTTTTGTGCTTTTGTGATTAAAGATGGAAACTTGCATGAATTGTTGAAGTGTCTCTTCAAGCTTTGATGTCCTTTCATGCAAGGAAGGTTGTTGTTGTTGGTTTTGTTGATGTGGTGGTCTATTTGAAGATCTGGCTGGTCCCATGCTTTGGTGAGAATTCCATCCTAGATTGTAGTTCCCACAATTACCTTGGAGGCCTTGATTTCCCATATAATTGACCTCTTAGGAAATATTTTTCATGGCACATTGTCTATTGGCATGATCCCTACCATTTTAACTTACAACTTTCCAATTGTTGTTGATGTACAAATTGAGAACATTTTAGAGCTCTGGAGTAAATACTGAGAGTTTCTTCGTAAGAGCTTCTAATTGATAAGTCATTATCTTATTTTGAGCTAAAATGCACCATGAGTTTGAAGCTCCAATACACCTTTTTTCTGTACTCGAGTTCTCTCATTCTACACTTCCAAATCATTTGAAGTCATATTCTCTATTAACTCCTTAGTGTTTTCAAGTGTCTTTGATTTTATCATACCTCCAGTTAAGGCATCTAACACTAATTTTGTCTACGCTCTCAATCTTCCCAAAAAGATATTGATTTGTGTTGGCTCATCAAGTCCATGAATAAGAGTTTTCCTAAGCAGCTATTTGAATCTATCCCATGCTTGACTCAATGATTCATCACAGTCTTGGCGGAATGAAGAAATCTTTGGTTTCCCTTGATTAACCTTTGATTGCGGGAAGAATTTGTGTAGAAATTTTGTAACAACTTCATTCCATACAGTTAGGCTATTCTCAGGAGAAGAATGTTACCAAACATTGGTGTTGCCTGCCAATGTAAAAGGAAACAAACTCACACAGATAGCTTCATTAGGAACCTGATGATTTTTTACTATATTGCAAGTTTTCAAGAATGTAGCCAAGTGATTGTATGGATTCTCATGAAGTAACCCTTAAAATCGATTGTTCTGCACCATATGAATAAGAACAAGTTTTATCTCCATGTTGGCAGCATTCACCATTGGCCTGACAATACTGTTAAAATTCAACGTTCCCGTGAATCTTGAATAATCTCCTAAGGTACATTGTCTGTGACCCTCCCCAGCCATAACTACCTCTTCTTCTTGATCTGATGATTGAAGATGAGAGAAATTTGAAATGATTTATGCTTCCCGTGCTAAGACTTTGCGTGCTAAGACTTCGTGTGCTAAGGCTTTTCATGCTTCTGTGAAAATTCACCTTCGTATATTGTTATTCCCTACATTGTTCATTTAGTTTCTAGATAGTAAATTAATTGTTCAGTCAAAATCCTACCTCTTATACAAAACAAGGAAACACTAGAAGGAATGAGTTAATAGTTAAAAGTTTATTTATATACAAAAAATAAACTATAAACAAAAATACAAATAAAATAATTATGAATAATTTAAACCAAAATTTGGAAATAAAACAAAATTGAATGAGCAAAATGACAGTCCTCGGCAACAACGCCAAAAATTTGTTATGATATTGACAAATATACCAAATCGCACAAGTAATAAAGTGAAAAGTCCATATATCATTTTTCCAAGAGACTTACATTTGTTTAGAAAACTATGATTATTTACTCATTACGACTAAGAACTTTTAAAATAATGAAAAGGGTTGAATTTTAATAAGACAATTCTAAATTCTAGAATGGAATTAAATTTATGAAATTAACTATGGTAGAGATTTCACTAAGGTTGGATTTCATGTTCTAATTTAATATAAAAACACTAAACAATATACTTCTAATTTTCACTCTAGCAATTACACCACAAGCAAACAAGACCTAGGTAAGTCTAAACCTTAATAAAAATTCTAATTCATTAGATATTTTTACCATAAGTCCGCATTAAGTTCAAATGTTTAATTTGATTAATTGATAAACTCTGTCTAGAGGAAAAATCTATTAGCTATCCTATTATAATCAAGGTTCTAAATTATTTCACAATAATCAGATACTCACAAATATACAATCAATAATCATTCAATTATGAAAAAAAAAAAAAAAAAAACACAAGAGCAGAAATCACAAAGAATGAAGATACATTACATCCAACACAATGAATAAGGAGGTTAGTTACTCCTAGACATTTTTAGCATTATAAAAGGGTTAGATGATGAAAATAATGATGATGATGATGAGTGTCTTCATCCTTTAGAATGTGCCTTTGTCGTCTCTTCCTTAGGTTTAATTCTTTGTTCTCCAAAAGATTGGTTTTTTAATCCGTGACACATTCAATTTAAAGAATTTTCATAATTCGCAAATCGTTGGGCAAGTTAGAATCGATGAGCGACTTGACTTCTCTCAGTGGGGAATTTGGGCTGCCTTGCTCGACGAACTGAGCCAAACTAACAAGACTTGAAAAATGTACTTGAATGAATTTTACATGAATGATAATCCTTGATATATTATTCTTCAATTTTCTACGATTTCCATTTATCTATAAAATATTTTTCAAATAAAATTCAAACACTTATCTTTTCTAAAATTATCTAATAAAATCTTAATTAACTATAAAAATAACCATAAAAAAATAAAAACATAATAGAAATAACGATAATGATAATTATCACACTCCAACCGTGTCGGTGACACCCTCGTTAAGCTTTACTAAAATGGTTTTTCTTTTTTAAAAAGTACTAATAGGGTCTGTCCACTCATTGTCTTCTATTTTTTTCTCTCGTTTTGCCGGTTTTCAAACCGACACCACCTGGTGGTAGCTATTTCCCCCATAATCTTATAGTGTCTAATTCTTTTATTCATGATATAAAGAATGCTAATAACGTTGATCATACAGCTAACAAAACGTTCGACAATACAATGTGGTTACAGTGAAATGATAGAGGAATCTATTAACGAGAACCAGGAATTTTTTGCTTCTGCAACAGTGAAAAATCTATTATTGAGAGGTGTTCCATCAAGCTATAATAACATTTATCGAAGCATAGTCAATGGCCCATGACCAGATATAAGTGACACATAGGAAGGGTAGAAATTGTTTAATATTTTAGAATTGTGTTCTTTATTAATTTTGCATATTGACTAATTTTATAAAGAAATTTATGAGTTTGGATTATTTGGTTTTTCTCTATTATTTCTTTGTTGCATCTTTAACATGTCCGCTAATTTTAAAGTTTTAAAATATATTAAAATTATCTTTTAAAATACTAAAATAATATGTTTTTAATATTTGACAGAAGACGACATAAAAAAATTTAACAGAAAAACCGAACTCCAAATTTATGGTCTTTGATTTGGCTTTAGAAGTCTTTTCGTGGAGCATAAATTAGCCTCTACCTAGCATGGGTTCAAAATTTGAAAATTATTGAAAGAAGTGTTTGTCCTGGGCCAAACTTCATTAACTAAATATCTTCGTTATGAAACAAGAAATTTGTATGGCTATATTTGTTCCAACTTAAAAGATGAATACGACCTTTCCCTCTTAAAAGTACCACACAATCCCTCTTAGGACTTCAACAAATTTAAAAACAAAAGCAATACAGATAACACATGTGACTAAACTTCAACTAATCTTGTTCTTTAACCCCATTACATCACCACTTAGTTCAACTAAACTTAAATTAAATACACAATTAAACTCGTTACATGGCACATATGCCTATGATGTTCCAATTTTTGACGTGAGATTGGGAGAAAGGAACTTAAGATTTTGAAAGTTCAAGATTTTCAAACCTTAAATCAAATCTGGAAATGGAAAATGACACGGACTGCACACCACAACGAAGGGAAAAAAAATTTAACAATAGCTATAAGGATCATTACAAGAAAATTGGAAATTTTATTGATGAAGAATCCAGGGTAAAACAAATTTTATCAATGGATTTTAAAACTTTTATTACCGACAATAATTGATCCATGGATAAAATTCATGTGTGAATTAAAATTATAATTACTATCATATATTTTTGTTTCATCGACAATTTAAAATTTTTATTACCAAAAAATAATTTAATCGGTAAAATATATTAATAATTGAATCTTTTAGTATTTCATCAGTAAAACAGAGGTCTATGTTTTTATTTTGAACTTCCATAATTTTGTGGTAAAATATTTTGATAATTATTTTTTCTAGTTAAATTAATTGATTAAATGGTTGTCAAATGTGTTGGTAAATGAATTGGAGTGAGAAGAAGAAAAAGGATGAGGAAGAAGAAGGAGGAGTGGAAAACAAAAATGAAGAGAAAGAAGAACTTAAGAAGAAGAAGAAGAAAATAACAAATCCTGATAATTGTTGGCTAAGTTGAAAACCAACTCAAGATGAAGGAAGATGTGGAAGAAGAGGAGGAAGAGTGGAAGAAGTAGAAGAAGAGGTAGCGGAAGAAAAGGAAAAGGAGGAAGAAGAAAAATCAAATTATAATATGGTTGTCAATAATTAATTTTTGGTATATGATCATCGATAATTATCAATGGATATAAGATCATTGATAATTATTAATGGATCTTTTCCTAATTGTCAGTAAAATTTACTAATAAGCATTTTATCCACAAATTTTGTTGTTGTCCTTTTTAGTTAGAAATTTCATTTTATTGACAAAAATTTTCTACCACTACATGAAAATGCCTCTATTAACAATTAATTTTAGTGACTAAAAGTTGTTGGTCATCATAATGACCAATTTAGATATCAAATTACAAAATAAAAAACTATTGGTTACTAAAATAATCACTATTATGAATAAAAAATTATAATTGGTTTCTAAATTGGTTTCTAAAATTTATCTTTCAAGGTTTTAACTACTAAAAGAAATTGGTCATTAACATTAGCTACATAGGTTTTTGCCACTAAAGGAATTAGTTTCTAAATTAGTCTTTAATTAATTAGTGACAAATTTAACGACCAATTATAATTTTTTATTCATAATGATGATTGTTTTAGGAACCAATATTTTTTTATTTTTTAAATTGGTATCTAAATTGATTACTATAGTGACTAACAACTTTTGACTAACAACTTTTGGTCACTAAAATTGATTATTAATGAAGTATTTTCTCCTAATATACTACTAACAAATTTTTTCATCAATAATTCCATATTTTTGTTTTAATGAATGTCAAAATCTCTCAAACAATAATGATTAGAAGGAAAATACAACTGAAATGAATCGAGATAAAGAAAGAATGAACTAGAACAACTACTATGACATAGATTAAATACTTGAAGGAATATAACACTAAAAGCTTGAAGAAGAAGAAAGATGACTTGGAGAAGAACAACAAATATCAGGACACTAATCGAGAATAATATAGTAACCAATAATTTTTTAAATTGATATCTAAATTGGTATTATTAGTTACCAATAACTTCTGATCATTAAAATTGATTATTAATAAAACATGTTCTCGTAGTGTATCTCCTCGGTCCTTATAATAAATAATAGGTATAATTACTGATTTGGTACCCCAACTTTTTCATTAAGTTCAATTTGGTACTCAAATTTTTTGTTTGTTCAATTTAGTATCTCAATTTTTTAAAGAGATTCAATTTGGTCATCTCCGTTAAGTTGGAATTAACACCGTGTCCGTACAGGACACGTGTCAAACCATGGAGTTTTTAATTTTTTTTATTTTTTAAAAAAAATAAATAAATTTAAAACTGTCACGTGTCAATTTATCATCGTGTCACGTGGTAGCTTACAATCATGCACCAGTGCAGTAAGGGCTTTTGGCCCCGGTTATTTTTGTTATTCTGCCTCGGTTTTAGAACCGAGGCATATTGGGGTGAGGTAAAAAGGAGATGACTTTTGGCCTCGGGTGTTAACCGAAGCCATAGATTCACAAAATTTTTAAATTGGCAGCGCATTTGGCCTCGGTTATGGTAAGAACCGAGGCCATAGGGCACAATTTTTTGCATTTTTTATCATCACTGTCCGCACACAGCAACATATTTCCCAATCACACATTCAAATCAGAAACATATTTCCCAATCACACATTCAAATCAGAAACAGAGAGAAAAATTATTTAAGTAATGAATGTGCAGATACATAATCCCCAAACACCAGCGGCATGGACACACCCAAACAACCTAATTCGAATTCTGCAATCTTCAAGCTACTTATTTAAGTAATGAATGTGCAAAGAAAAATTAAATGATCAGATGATGCAGCGACAAAAGGTAATCGATCACACAGAGAGCTTGCAAATCTCGATCCTTGAATCTGGTGCAAGGTACTTGTTAAGCTCCAACACATAGCTGCGAAGAGGCTTAAGGTAATCCATCAACGGTGCATCAGGAGGCACATCCACATATCCACCATAACCACCACCCCCACCAGAGCCACCGCCTCCGCCGCCAGCTGCTCCACCTCCATATCCTCCACCTGATCCTCCACCACTACCATATCCACCTCCAGAAGCTCCGCCAGGGCCGGCACCACCCCCTCCACCGCCACCACTTCCACCACCACCTCCATATCCACCACCATGCTCTCCACCATATCCACCTCCCGATCCAGCTCCTTCGCCACCCCCATACCCCCCACCAGCACCTCCTGCACCACCTCCGCCGCCGCCTCCTCCACCATAACCACCCCCAGGACCTCCACCCCCGCCGTACCCTTCACCACCTCCTTTTCCGGCTCCTCCTCCATATCCGCCACCTGCAACACCGCCAGAGCCTCCACCGCCTCCACTCCCTCCCCCACCACCATGGCCACCGCCAGCTGCTCCATATCCCCCACCTGCACCTTCACCTCCACCAGCTCCTCCTCCATAACCACCTACGCCATG
>Ga0214544_1010750_pt1 | contig 13220 bp, 5 predicted proteins | sample CNSS3metaG_FD_160074 | JGI IMG/M metagenome (GOLD analysis project Ga0214544, IMG submission 160074) | Root nodule microbial communities from cowpea collected in UCLA plant growth center, Los Angeles, California, USA - CNSS3 | ecosystem: Host-associated > Plants > Roots > Nodule | place: USA...
ATTACAAAAGATAATTAATATTTTTTATTTTACAAATACAAAATTAAATAAAAAAAAAACACACCACCCGGTATAGCACTAGTTATTCTTTAAACTAAGTTCGAGTGATAACAACATATTCTCTTACAATTGTTATAGTTTAAATTTATGTATTAAGATTTAATTATTATTGTCTGGCCTAATAGATGATGCTAAGTAAGAGAGTCTAATAATTAAGGTCAAATTAGCCTCATCACCAAAAAGACTACAAAATATTATTAGATACATTTATTGAAGACAAATATTCATTATTAACAGTAATCATGACAAATCTCGGTAGTTTGATTATGTCTTGATATTTCTTGATCTTGATATTAAATATTTACAAGATATTTGGCATATCAAGTCAGACATCAAAATATTATTATTATTATTATTATTATTGCTTATTTGAGATAAGTCGTTATTTTAATGATATTGTTTGATATTATATTACATATTTTACCATATGAAACCAAAATCCAAAAGATCTTATAAATATATCTAATATTTTCAAAGAATACATACTCTCATATACTTAATCCCTCTCGTATAAGGTCTTAACTTTCTTATTAACTTGTTACCTATCCAAAGACTCGCCTCATATTCTTGATAAGAACAATTATTATTATAACTTAATTTTAAACATTGTAATTATATGTGTGTACGAAGAGAGATATTTATGTTATCATATATATTGACTACAGGATTTCCTGGCTTTAGTAACATTTGTGTAGTCACATTTACTAAAACTGTTACTATATACATCCTACAGTAATGTTTTCTTAAAAACGTTATTATAAGTAATATTAACCATAATATTGCAACCGTTTTGAAAATGTTACTATAAATAAATAAATTGACTGTTTATTATAATTTTACTAGTATTATCAGAAATTAATTAAATATAAAATAATAATAACCCATGCCTTGTTAAAATGTAATTAGAAATTATTTTCTAGTAATTTTTAATTTTTTTAGAAAGTAAATTTTAATCAATAAAAATAATCAAAATAGAAACTAACTTTTTAGTTTTTAATTATTGTATTATTAAAATTTTGATATTTTTATCTTTAATCTCAAAATTTAGATGTTGATTTTCCAGTAACTAAAATTCATAAAACCATTTTTTCTTTAGGGTTGATTCACCATCTTCGAACAACTTTCCGTTCTTCCTCTCCACCACTTTGCTTCCATCTTCGATAAAGTCTGCACGCCACCTCGTTCGCTGTATTCGCAACGCATCACCAAAATCGACGTCAGGGCCGACAGTCGCCAACACTTCCAGCCATCACCGTCAGTGTCGCTGTTAGAGATGTCGTCGACAACGACACAATTTCTCGTAGTCTTCCCCTTCCCTCGAGATCGCGTGTGAAGCTTCTCTAAACTTGCGTTTCTACTCATGGACTAGCTACGAGATACTTTCTTGTTGTTTAGGTTTGTTTGTTTGGATTGATTTTATTTAGGTTTGTTTGTTTGGATTGATTTTATTGCTTTTTGTTTTGTGTCCAATATTTTGAGGTTTAGGTTTTATTTTCTTATCTTACTAAGATTTCGTGAATTAGGGCTAATAGGCTACCTTGTTCATGAATTAGGTTTTATTGATACTTTTTTTTTTCGTATATGCTTTCTATGATATTCAGATGGTAGATGATAGATGGGTTTGCTTATTTAAATCCAATTCTTAATGTAAAATCGTTAGATAATAAAAAAGTGAATGTCTTAGATCTCTTATTAACTGTACACTGTCATAGAGCACTAGATGTAGAAGAGGAAACTAAAAACTACGATCACTTTGTTTTGTGAAAGGAGAAATAGGAAAGTTAGTGCCCCTACTTCAGTAGTTTACCTATCACTTTCCATTTGAGGAAGTTTTGTGTGGTTCATTTAAGGTTGTAATTGAAATAAGGAGGCCATTGTTTGTGAATAGTGTGATTTATACAATGTTTGGTGATATTGTTGGAGTATAAAGCCTCCTCATCCACCTAGATTTGTTTTAAGAAGGTTATGTTTCTTGTTTCATAGTAGATCAAAGTCCAATGCAATTTCAAAGAATTATTATTTCTAATTTGTTATATGCTGAATTATTATTGAATTTCTATTTTGAAGAATATTTTAGCTGTTTCCCAGAAGTTTTATTTTGAACTCCTTTATTACTAATACTTTTTAAACTAAAAAAAAATAAAACACCTCTAATGTATGGACATAATGCCAAAGCTGTGAATGAATTTCTTGGTCATGGTTGGAGATAGGTAACACATTTTTTTTTTTTGCAATGGTTAATATATTTTGAGAAACAACAAGCCTTAGAATCTTAGGTATATATTTATGAGATAATTTGTTATGTTGTAGGTTACTCCTAAGTCCAACAAAACTTTAGGAGTTTATGTACTGAAAAATCGTGGACTTTTCACATAAGTTTATTGGTATTGGATTAGAGTAGGAGCATTAATTGGTTATGTATTTCTATTTAATTTTTTTTTTCACCTTGGCTTGCAATATCTAAGTCATAAGTGCCATCTTCATACATCTTTTAACTGAGAAATTTACTTGGATCCTTTTATATAACCACAAACATAATTTGTTCTCATTGAATATGTTTCTTCTACAGCATTCAAAAGGAATCAAGCAGGCCTATCCTCTGGTGAGTCCTTGAGCACAAGTTATAGTTTCTCCATTTTCAGCTTGTGCTTTGGTATTGAGGCCATAAACTATTGAATGTGATGACAAGACACAAATGAAAATGGTAGACGAAGCAACTATGTCATCAAGGTTATTTTCTGGAGGAGTTAGTGATGACAAGGCTAACAGGAGTGGAAGGAGTATGGTTCTTCCTTTTCAACCTTTATCCTTCACTTTTGATGAGATCAAATATTCTATAGATATTCCACATGTACTTTCACTACACCATTTATTGTTTTTAGTAACATTTTCTTAGTTACGTTTGTTTAAAATGTTAAAATAGATAAATTTCTTCGTACTATTGTAACATTTTTCATATAAATGTTACTAAATGTTAAAATTAACTATTTTTTTCCTTTTTTTTGTTACTTTATTTAATATGTTTTTGTTACTTGTTTCATTTACGAAATTTTCTTTTCCTTCCCTTTGCTCAAAAGACCTCAAACTCTGTATTCTTTCTTCAACCCTCCTTCCAAAAGAGTTTGATCTCCTAAACCAAAGTTAGATTCTAAAATACGTGATCGATTGGGTGTTGTTCTTCCACAACTACAATATTCCTAAATCCTATTTCAATTTCACAAAAAAAATTCTTCTATCCAGCATCGCATTGAAGCGAGATCGAGGATCGTCCTCTTTGTCCTATCTGACTTCGAGGGTTTCTTCCATCATCTTCAACCTCCACAATGTACACTAGGAGCAAGAGAGGCGTCGCACCAAACATCACCGTCTGTGCCATTGTTAGAGATGTCACTAGCAACGACATAAGTTATCGTCTTCTTCCACCATCCTTCAAAATCTCGTGTAAGGCTTCTCTTCTTCCTCCACTTCAAACTTGTGTCTCTAATCTTGGACCAGCCATGAGAGACCAAACTTCAGCTTCAGTGTGTGAAGATTGCACTAAGTCTCGATCAAACATTGTCATTCTGAATATGATTCTCGGTACATGCTTTATTTCATTTTTCTTTTTGAAATTTTTTGTTTGTTCCCTTAATTTATGAACTTCTCAATGCTTCCTGTTCTTGTCGTTGATGACAACCTCGTTTATAGTATTGGGTCTTGGATGAAGAGACCAGTTCTCTCGGGTTGGATGTAAGTGAATTATGCTATTTATGCTCCATACTTTCTACTTATGCTTCATAATTCTCTTCCTTGTTTCATGGTTATTTATGGCGTGAAAACTTTGCATATATATTGGGATGACAACATACTATGAAAAAATAATTTACTTCCCACTTGGTTGGTAGCTATCTTGCGCACTATGTTACAGGCTAAACTAACCTAGTTGCTGATTTTTTTATAAAATGGTTCCTTTATATAGCTTTGTCCCTTCTTCAAGTTGCTGCTATACACACATACAATCATGCATGTGTTCCTAGCAATTGCTGATAATTTTGCTCTTTTTTATTCCACTCTATTGGTTGGAAACTGACAAAACACAAGTGTTATAAGTTTCAGTTAAGGAGAAAACTAAGTTAAAAAAATAACAATAATATATAGCTAACATTATTTTTATGGTTAGGTAACAGGGTAGAAGGATAGTCAAACTTCACTTTTTTCTGAGTTTTTTGTGCTTTCGATGTAATTATTAGTTGTGTGAATGTAGGTATAATATGATAGAACAAGGGCACATTTGGAAAAAGTTTTCTTTCTTTGACTAAGTCAAGATCAACAGAAGAAATGAGGGGTGAGTTTGTCTTTGGTGGTCTTGCTTGGTCCAAAAGAGGGGTTAGTTTCCCATATAAAACAAGTTCTTATTTGTCTTCTTATATTTTGCATTATCTATAAACTTGCATATAATTTAGTTTTCTGTAAAATTTAACTTACTATAGTATATATGTTATAGTGATGATTAGTGATTCGTTGAACCACAACTCAATTGTTAGTGGTGCACGAGGATCAAGAGCAATTATTTGTTTTTCAACACAATGGTGAGTACAATTCTTTGTTGTATACTAAAAGAAGTTGAGTTAGTCTTGGAGTCCCTAGCTTTTCAATTTCACACACTGTTACAAAAGGAAAGAACATTATTTTAAGTTGTAGTTTGGGATTCATCCTAAATATGTATATGATAGTTAAATTTTAGTGACCTAATTAATGCTAACAGATTTGAACAGAAAGGGGAACTTAACTTGCTTAAGATTAATTATGTTTATATGTAGTTTGAGCACTTGGTTAACTGTTGAGTTATTTTTTGGTTTCTCTCTGTTTGTGTTAATATGGTGTGCTCTCTATTTGCATGATATTATGAATGGATTCATAATATGAATGGATTTATAATATGAATGGATTCCTATTTCTTAAGAAATTGACAAGTAGAAAACCTAGACTTTTCTTATTGTTTAGAAATTTTGCTCTTTTGAGTGCATATATAGAAACCTAAGCATATGAGATGTATTGAAATTCAAGGTTCAATAACTTTTAACTATGGAATTTATCGTGAACATAGATGGAAGATATTTTAAATTTTAGTATCTTAGACCGGATGTCTTGTGAACAAGTTTACAAGGTTGTTCGAATTTAGAATTCCCTGTGCCACGTGCCTCCATGTTCTTTTCCGTTTTTGATGTTAAATGTTGCGAAAGGGAATAAAACAGAGCATAATATGGTGGTGGGATGGGAACATAATAAAGGTTGTTGTTTAGTTTGGCATTGTAAGGTAGGAACTAGTTTGAATAATTATTCAATAAATGTGTTCTAAGATGAGATTTATGTACAATGAATTTTATGCTTTTAGAATATTTCTTCTCTGATCAATGTATATTTAGTTTTAGGCCTATAGAAATGGCCACCATTGACTGAGGATCTTCGTTGGATTTTTCTTCTGTTATTTTTTGGCAGATAATCAAGTAGAACCGCCTTCAAGTTTAATTTTGTATCCTCTCTCATATTGGACATACAAGGACAACTCTAGTTATATTCCAGGTAACATGTTCCAGAAGTTTGAGGATATTTATGTAGATATGGACTGAGGTATACCTTTGTCATTATTTATCCTTAGCCTTGAATATGCATGTTCATAGTTTCAAATGAGGAACCTGGAAAGATAAATTACTCCCTATTAAACATGTTGAACACCTGCTATAAAAGCCACTGAAATCTTAATATTATAATCATGAGATCCACTGTCATTATTAAAGGTGCTTTGGTATTTATAGGAATTTGTGATAACTTTTCTAAATTTTCATTATAGTCAACATAAATTTTAAATATTTTTCAAGAGATATTATTGGAGGTCAATATTTAAGTTCTTTTTTCTTCATTTTCATATCACATACTCTATAAATGATGCCTTATGGAAATCATATGTTCTAAGCTTTCCCCCTTAATCACTTAATGATTTTTTTGATGATTTTTTTTCTCCCAATCATGAATGTATTGGCTCATAGATATTCAGGATAAAGAAATTCTAACTTTTGCCACAATGCTAATGGACTTCACCAATGATTGATTTGCTTTCTTATCTTTGATTCAGTCATTTGTCTATCGTAATTCACATCATAGTTATTTTTTTCTTGACAATTTCTAAATTTCTATGTTTATATTAGTTTTTAAACTTCTCTTGATTGAGGTCTTACACTTATGTTGTGGTTGATTCGTGCCTTTTTGCAATATTAGGGAACAAGTTAAACTGAAATCATGTCTCTTGATTTCTCCATTTCTGATAATGAAGGAACAATAGAATGTTATGAAAACACTTTCATGGAGATGGAAAACCTTAAAATACTATTTAATAGAAATGTTAAATTTCTTGGTTCTCACCGCTGATGTATGGACACAATGCTATAATTGTGAATGAAATTTCTTGGTCATAGTTGGAGAAAGGTAACGCACTTTGTTTGCAATGGTTAATATATTTTGTTATTTGGATCCTTTTATATAACCACAAGCATAATTTGTTCTCATTGAATATGTTTCTTCTGCAACATTCAACTGGTTTGCCAAATTTTCATCTAAAAGTTAGAAAACATTTTGTAACAATTTTAAAATGTTAAAAAAAAGGCAATTTGTAACATTTTTTAATTGTTACAAAACAAGATAATTAGTTACATTTATTTAAATGTTAGAGAATATATAAGTACAATTTGTTTAAATGTTAGGAAATGTAGAGGTAACATTTTTAAAGTGTTACAAAAATATTAAATTCGTAACATTTTTCTAATGTTAGTAAAGATACTGATTAGTAACATTTTTAAAAGTGATGCTAATAATACATAAAAATGTTGCTAAAACCTTTTGGTAACATGTACTGTACCACATCTAGCCGGTCTCGCTGGCACATCAGCACATATTATCCTTCATCGACATACTTAATCGGCAAAGGCTAGGGGACTGCTGTACCACATCTAGCCAACTCAACCAAATAATAATAATAAATGATCACCACATCTATACGGAAAATGATTTAGGGTAGCCGGCCTAGGTAGACCTAGGCCTAACCGGCCTAAATCGATAACCCAAGCTGTTAAAGGAACAGCCAGCCTAGGACGACATGCGAACAATGACGACATACACCGCTAGAGAAGTAATCGGACTACACCGACCACTCTAAAAGACTTGACGAAACCAAAACACCTAACAATCAGTAAGCCCACGATAATCAGGACTAAGGGCTTGGGCTAGGACCTAGGCCCACATGTGGCCCAAACCAAGGCCTAGCCCATGGAATGGTCAGACATAATTAATAAGCTATAAATATGCGTGGACCTCAGCAATTAAAGATATGCATTCATTACTTCATTAATTACCTGATTTGACTTTCTAAGAGCTTTCGCTGACTTAAACTTCAGAGTCCCTTTTGCAGGTAACCCCTTCCGGGTCCAAGCATACATATGTAAACTGGGAAGAGGCCTACTGAAAAGATAACGGACTATATGGGTAAGGTGACACTTGTACCTAATTTATCTTATTTGTTCTCTGGAGGAACATGTACTATACACAACATGTGTATTAATGTTTCCTTTGCAGATGATAACATTTTTTTAGGCTTTAGCAACATTTTTTAAATGTGATTAAAACTAATATGTCTAGTACTGATTATTCGGCTTAACTTGGTTCCATAACTAAAATAACCAAATTATCATAGGATAGTGAGAAAAAAAAAGATTAGAATTGAATAGTTTCTATATGTGTAATTCTTTAACAATTGATGCTTAAGATTATAAATGATAGTTTAAACGATATTAATTATATTATGTGTTTATTAAAATTAGATAATTAGATAATATATATTTAAAAGCCTAAATTTTCATCAAAATTATGTGTTCTTATTTAAATATTGATAATCGAAAGTATATAAATGATATACTTATAATAAATGCAATACAAAACAAGTTATAGTAATATAGATATCTTACGATAAAATAACATTTATATCACTATCCTGTTAACGAGATTATGTATAATTATTCAAAAGTTGATATTGGAAATCATAAATGATCTACTTTAAAATACATGGTAAGTAACTATAAGATATTAATAATATTACGTTTTCCCAAAAATTAGATAACTAAATGATATATGTTTGAAAGCCTACTTTTTCGTCAAAAGTATGCGTTCTTTTTTAAATATTAATAATCAAAAGTATGAAAGATATCATTTATACTAAATATAAAATAACAAATTAAATAAAATAATAATAATAATAATAATAATACGTTTAAAACTAAATAATAATCATAGATTATTTAAATTTAATTTCAAATTTAACCTATATCCAACAATATAGAGTGGATATTAATAATATAATACATTATCCAATTAAATAATTTTAATAATATATATATATATATATATATATATATATATATATATATATATATATAATAATTATAATTATATATTTTACACAGTTTTAAATTAGTTCACAATGTAGTGTTAGTTTTGATAATTGTTAAACGTTAGCTTGACCCATGCAAATCTGACTATTATAATAAAAATTAATTAAAAACCAAAATATCTTGGTCAACTTTAATAAAGTATTTATATTTGTAATGAAGTTGTACACAGACACAAACCCAGAGACACATGCTTTGTTAGAACATGACCCTTTTAAAGGATTATCTATTAACAAAGATAAACTATACCAATACCAACTTTGGAAAGCATACATAAAAGGATCAAATTGGAATTTCTCTAAGAAAGATATCCTTGAATTCACACTTCTCAAAGAGACAACTGACACAAAATTATACTGGAAGAAACTTATGGGAAACAAATTTCACCCTTTCCCCATTGAGGCCAGTCCACTTCTGGTAAAACACTTTGAAAAAGAAAGAATTTATAAAGAAATTTATCAACAAACAGGGAACCATGGACAAGAAACTCCTGGTGCTTCATTTCCATCAGACAATGAAGATCCTGACTATACAAAACACATGCTCGAAGAAGAACTTGGTGACTTGACGTCTGTAGCCGTAACACGAAGGTGTTAATAGATGTTTTTACCTATGACATAGTAATTTTACTCTTTTACTGGAGTAATAGACTGAAGGGTAAAAACTGGCTATACAGGTCTAAGGTCAACAAGTGACCTAAACAAAAGGTTTCCGGTCATTCTGACTGGAATGACAAGTTGTAGGTCTCCCCACTCATCTATAAAAAGGCTCATAAGTCCCTTATGCTGGGCAGAGTTACACCTACCTCTCTCTCTAAAAAATTCTCTCACTCTCCTTTTGTACTCTCTTCCTCCAGCAATAAAACGTATATTTTAGAGGTGCTTCTTTTCTTATCTTTCATCTTCCCTAAAGTAAGTATCTCTAATATCTCTACTATGGAGTAGTTTTATCTAGGGCATCCACGGATGCCTTAAGTAATATTTATCTAAAGATGCGATAACCATTTAAAGGCTTAAATTTTCTTTATTCTCTGTATAGTTTTATATTTTTGATCACGTAAGTTTATGAGAGAATATCTAACCAGCTATGCCAGATTTATATTCTCATAAGCTTATCTGAGTATTATCTTGTATAGCTTCATAAGTTTATGAGAGAATATCTAACCGGCTATGCCAGATTTATATTCTTATAAGCCTATCTAAGTATTATCTTGTATAGTCACGTAAGTTTATGAGATAATATCTAACCGGTTATGCTAGATTTATATTCTCATAAGCTTATCTGAGTATTATCTTGTATAGCTTCATAAGTTTATGAGAGAATATCTAACCGGCTATGCCAGATTTATATTCTTATAAGCTTATCTGAGTATTATCTTGTATAGTCACGTAAGTTTATGAGATAATATCTAAACGGCTATGCTAGATTTATATTCTCATAAGCTTATCTGAGTATTATCTTGTATAGCTTCATAAGTTTATGAGAGAATATCTAACCGGCTATGCCAGATTTATATTCTCATAAGCTTATCTGAGTATTATCTTGTATAGCTTCATAAGTTTATGAGAGAATATCTAACCGGCTATGCCAGATTTATATTCTCATAAACTTATCTGAGTATAGCTTCATAAGTTTATGAGAGAATATCTAACCGGCTATGTAGAATCGGATGACCGATGCATAGTTATATAATTTAAAAAAAAAACATTTTTTTATTAGGTTTTTATTTAGGTTAAGTTTAGGTGGGAAAATTTATAGACTTCACTTTTCTTGCAAGCGTCAGCACGAGTTTGCCCCTTTCTACGAAACAATAGTTTGCCCCTGTGATAGAATGCGAGTGAGAGTGAGTGAGTTCAAAGTGTGGGTAGCTGGAGCGATGTGAGGAGTGACGAGGCTCAAGTAGGGATGTCAAAAAAATTTGTACCTGTGGGTATCCATGGATAAAACTTGCAACAGGTAGGAAATGGATACTTGCGGGTAACGGGTACGGGTATTTTTAAAACTCGCATGTTAGCTGGACAAGTATAGGTATCATAGTATCTGTACCCATGGATACCTGTACCTGCTATACTCCAATTTAAATTAAAAAAAACATGATTAAAATATTAACATATTGATTTTGAATGAGTTATTTTTTTATCAATTAGTTTTAAAAAAATAATTTCTTTGTAAATTGTCATTCAACACTATGTAAATGAGTTATCTGAACTTTGTTTAAAATTTATGAATGTTATGTATTTGTATTTTATTTGAATTTATGATTAAAATATGTTGTTAAATATTTATTTTTATTTTTTTGTAAATACTTGCGGGTACCCATGGATATCCGTGGATATTAAAAAATTATGCGGGTACCCGCATAACGGATACCCGACAGATATGAATATGGGTATAAGACAAATATTTATCCAGTGGGTAGGGTACGAGGGAGCTACTACTTGTACCTTACCCGCCCCGTTGACATCCCTAGACTCGAGCGAGCTTCAACTTTCTCTATGAGCTTGAGGGAGAATGTAAGACTCAGAAAAATTAAACAAATAAATAAATATTTCTTTAATATAAATGCGGGTAAAAAGATCTTTATAGTAATTAATGTGGAGAATTATATAGAACAATACTAGTGTGATAATTTAAATAATTGTTTTGCAAGTATGCATGAATGAGTGATATGCTTTGTAATTGGGTGGAATGAGTTTGAACCTTGGTTAGAGCGTTATAGTTTTTCATATTTTTACTTTTTAGCCTTGGAGAGTCTAGAAACCCTAGCCGTTAGGGAAGCCAGATAGGTAGAGGCAGTGTGCTATGGATGAGAAACCTCCAAGTAATGACACTTGATGGCCATTAAGTTTTATTTTCGTTTTTCTTAATTATTATATTTTTAGGAGCTGAAAAAGGGAGGAGAAGGGAGGAATTATGGACATGAAAGAGTAGAATATTGTGGGGTTGAGTAAGGAGATTTGTCTGAGCCCAAAGTTTGGTCTAAGAAAAGGAGAAGGGGTTGTTTTGGGTGGTAGAGGCAAAGTTGAAGCCAAGCCTTGCAAAGAGGAACAATATGAGTGCTTTTGGGAGCAAGAAATCCAAGTAATGAGAGTTGTCCTTGCGTGATTTTAATTAAATAATGTGTATTGTGTATATTGAAGTTGAATGCATGAACCCTTCACTCCTATTCGTTGTTTTTTTTTTCGAGGTTTCTGTTTAGAAGTGGTGATCGCAAAGCTGTTTGCAACACATTTCACTTGGCGGTGCGTAGGTTGCGCCAAGCAATAACGCAGGAGTAAGAGCTTTTTGTGATGTGTTTTGCATGGCTCATTGTGATGGCCTGGTCTGGGATGTGCTTGGATGAATTACGAGCAGGGAGGTTCGTAATGGAGTTGGAAATACGTGATTAATACAGACGAGGAGGTTCGTAGAGTTGGACTACCAACGGGTAGATTCGTAGAGTTAGATCACGAGCGGGCAGGTTCGTGGAAGCATTGAAATCCCGAAGACCAAGGTTGAGTGTGTTCTCGTCTCATAGGGGTTATGAGATCAGGGTGGAATAGTATAACTATGTGTTTAATTGAGAAAATGATTAAGGTATTTTGGGTGAGGGGATTTACTTTCTTTTGTGGATGTTTGAATTATTTAGCTCACCCTTTCTGTTTGTGTTTGGCGATGATCATGTGACTTGTCACACAGGAGCAGATGATGTTTCAAGGGGTGTTGGTGACGCGTAGAGCCGAAGTGAATGCTAGCATGGGGATTATTTTTCTTAAGCATGTTTTTCTTGTATTTCCTTTAAGTATGATACTTACACTTTGGAACTTGTAAAAGTTAAGTTTAAATTGTGAATTTTGGAACTACGCGCATTAATAAAGTTTTAAATTTCTCGTGTTTTTGGGAACCGTATTGTTATACTTTATATTAAATTATAAATTATTTAATTAAGTAATATTCGTCTAGGATGTTGCAGACAACCCCTTTTTGTGTGAACAGTTAGAGTTCAAAGAACAACACAACACGAGTTGCCCCTTTCTCTACGAACAACGAAGTGGCTCCCGTCTCTATGTCGGAAAGGTGGTTGAGAGGCGTGATTGGGAGGTCGTTTAGTGGCATAACCTAGACTTTGCAAGGCGAATAGTTTTCGTTCATACCATATGGAGTTTTAAGCATCCAAGTAAGTAATTGAAGCCCCATTTATTGCATTGTTAATTGAAGCCCATTTACTGTTAAATATTTTGGTTTAAGGTTCCCAATTAGTTCTTCGTGATTAAGCGTTTCCTTCGAGTTGTACATGAATTTGAAAATTTGTTGGATATTGTCAACACCCAATTTCGTCCGGATAAGAATAAAATTTGACTTAGAAATTTTTAGAAAAAAAAAAGAAAAATACAAAAAAAGTGAACTTTAATTTGGGTATGAGTTAGGCACAAGCGTCACCTTACCATGTAGTCCGTTATCTCTTTAGTTGGTCTCTCCCCGGTTGATATATGTTAGCTTGAACTCAGGAGGGGTTAGCTTGACGACTTATATATTGGTTATACGAGGTGTAGATCATTCCTTCAGATGTATAGGTTAAAACCGGTACAAGTTAGGCTAACTCGGCCTAGGCTGGATACTTGGCTGTCTTGATATACACATTGTTTACTTATTTGGTCGAGTTTGACTAGGTATGGTACAATATATATATATATATATATATATATA
>Ga0214544_1010751_pt1 | contig 13218 bp, 3 predicted proteins | sample CNSS3metaG_FD_160074 | JGI IMG/M metagenome (GOLD analysis project Ga0214544, IMG submission 160074) | Root nodule microbial communities from cowpea collected in UCLA plant growth center, Los Angeles, California, USA - CNSS3 | ecosystem: Host-associated > Plants > Roots > Nodule | place: USA...
CTTATACACTCTCTCACACACACACACACACACATATATATATATATATATATATATATATATATATATATATATATATATATATATATATATATATATATATATATTAAATAAGTATAATATTATATTAATAGATCATAATATAATATTGTTAAGTTAATATATAAAATAAAATTATATTTATTAAAAATAAAGTAAAATAAATTAAAAATTTTAAAAGATAATTATTGATAAATAAAAAAAATTTGTAAAAATAACAATCAATTTTTAAAATTTAATAAATAATTATATTTTAAAAAATAAAATTAATATTTTTAAAATATGAATAAAAAAAAAATCACTTTATATATTATTATATATTACAAACGAAAGTACAAAAGTTGTGCTGACCTTAAACCAAAATCTTCACAAATAATATATTAAAACTAAAATTAGGATTGAAAGAGGTAAAAATTGACATAATTTTTATCGTGAAAACCTCTCAACTAATTTGAAAAGTCACAACAGATAACATTAAAAAAACATAACATAAATCATCAATTTTAGACTCTCTCATATAGCATAATCAATCTTGAATATTAAGTTTAAATTGATATTTTTATTAAGACCAATTATTTTTAGTTCTATTTTTTTTAAACTAGAACAATTTCATCCTTTTCAAATTAAGACCAATTATATTTTTTTATAAATGTTATAATGATATTTTTATTAAAATTGATATTTTTAACAATATTAAGTTATTTAAATTTAGATTTTATATTGAAATTTATTTAAATTTTGTTTGAAATATTTATATATCAATAATTTTTATACAAATGTTAAGAGTTGGTTTAAATATAACAACTTTATAAATTCAAATGTAAAATTTTAAAATGTTTTTATAACAATTTAAAATAAATATATTTATTTAAAATTTTAAAACAAAATTTAAATAAAGTTCAATGTAAAATATAAATTTAAATAAACTTAATTTCATTAAAAATATCAATTTTAATAAAAATATCATTATAACATTTATATAAAAGTTATAATTGGTCTTAATTTGAAAAGGATGAAATTGTTCTAGTTTAAAAAAAGAGACAAAATAACAAATATAGAAACTAAGTTAAAAGTTTTCACATGGCATTTGTCCTAATAATGCCAAGTGACATTGTCACGTCATACTATCTTTGTCATATAACATGATCCTTCATTTGACACATGACAATTATTAAAAAAAACACACAAACTGACAAGTGACTAATCAATTAACGTCCTTGATAGTATACTAACCAGAAGAACCAAATTGCAACACATTTTAAAAGATGAGGATGAAATTGAGACTAAAAAAAATTTGATTAACTAATTAAAATTTTCAAACAAAAACAATGACCAATTGAAAGTTTAAACCCTAAATATAATGATTCTCATGAAAAATAATGCAATTAGGTATGTATGGATTTATAAAACATGAGTTTTATTTTAAATTTAACATATATGTATCCAACAATAATTTCCATTAAGTGGTTCCAATTGTTAGAACCAACGTTCAACCGTGACCTTTGAAAAATTTCCAATTTGTGAAAAACAAAGGTATCTTATTAATGTAATAGTCAAATGTAAAAGGTTATTTATAAAAGAAAACTTATATGTAATAAGAAGATAGACCACAAAGTTAGGTTCATGATTAAAAAATGAAAATTCTCCTATATCTTCTTATAAGGAGATATATTTAACTTACATATAAATTAATTTTATCTTTTAAATATTTTTTTTACGTATATCATTTTAATCTCTTTTAGTTTTGTATACACATCATCTTAATTTGGTTTGGTCTCTGTCATCTAAATATTTAAAGACTAAATTAAAAAATACTTCATATTTTAATTTTCTTATGTTTTTTAGTTTTAAGTTTATGACGTCATCTTCAATGAGAAAGGCCCAGTTGTTGTCCAAGCCCAAAACATGCTTTCACCACCCAAATGTGCGATGAAACGTATTTTCATTCCCCAACCATAGAGAATATGCATGTTTGGGTTTAAATTTAAAAAACTATTTTTACGAATTTAAGTTTATAATAGTAAAAAAAATTAATGAATTAAATAATAAAGAGGAAAGATATTGTCTATAGAGTAAAAGTATTTTTATTCGTTGATATAAATAATTCTTAATCAGACTTAGGTTTACTTAACTTTCATTCAATTATGTATTAAATCAATCATAGTATCTGACATCAAAGTTTGAATAATAATTTTTTGGTTGACACTCAAGAAACCTTCAAGTAACAGTGTTGAGAAGTATTTGTGCTTTGAATTTGCTAAGATATTTTTATGAACTCATTGAAATTGTGCATACTAAGATATTTGTTACATTATAGCATGCAATCTTTGTTGAATCAAATGTTATCTTCATTAATGCTACAAGACTATATATTTTCTTTTCTTTTCAGCATATATAAATTCCAGCTAATATATGTCATTACCTATCAAACTTAATTTAAAATTTATTTTATTTGAAAGTTAAACCAATATGTTGAATATATTCCCATTATAATATTAGAATATTGTCATTTAGTGCACTGTATTTCATAAACAGTCACTAATTAATTTTATGACCAAGAAATTTATTCGTGTGTTGGTTATTTCACCGTTTATTTTTGTCTTATGAAAATTTAACAACAAAAATATTTGATTTGTAATTCACTTACATATATACATTTAAATTGAATAAAATTAAATGTTATCAATGGTCGTATATTTAACTAAGTAATGAAATATAATTTTATAGTTGCTAACGAGAAATAAGTATAAAAGGAAAAAAAACTAAACTCTAATTTCAAGAAAAAAAAAGTTCATCATTTTTAGTTACTAAAAAGTTATCGTTAACTCAATAGTGACGGAAATTTTATGTTACTAAAATAAATTTAGTTCTCTAATTTAGTTTTCTGTAATTAACACATTTTGAGATTATAAGTAAACAAACAAAATATATAAAATTTGTATTTACAACTTTAATAAAGATAAAAAAGCAAAATATATGACAAAAGTGAATATTCACAACTTGTAAAGTACGAATAAAAATTACATAAAGTTTAGCAATGCCACTAATTAAAAGTTTCAAACATAAACGCATATCATAATTGATAAATAATTATTCATATATAAACAAACACAATAACATCGACATAAACATGCAAGATAATTTGTGTTTAGAATCTCATGAAATTAATCAATTCTACATCATCATCATGATTAGGATTATAACATCATCGTGATTATTAGTACCGTCTATAATTGGATATCATAATTAAAACTTAGATAGTAAAATATTGTAAAACAAGTTGTATATTCTCGTTTTGTTGTTGAATTTCTAGTTTTATCTTCTTTTTTTTGTTATGATTAGTCATTAATTATACATTTTTTTTGTTAGCTTTGTATTGGAGATTATTTATCACCTAAAGATAAATATGAATTTATAATATATAAATAGAAATAATTCTTACATTAATTTGACTTAAATTCCGATATTAAAATTTATCACAACGAAATTTATTGTGTCATTATTGTGTTGTTATTGAATCACCCACAAATATATAATTCCATAAGGAGATGTGTATATGTTTGTGTGAGATGTGTGTTGGATTGACTAAAGATAAATAAATGGAACAATTTTTATTTTATAAACTCCTTGCGAGAATAAGTAACTTCCTATTAGTTTCATTTCTAATATTCCTTTACTAAAAGTTCATAATTCTACTTTTTACTTTTTGAATTGTCTAATACATTTTTCTTGGTTTGATTCATCACTTGAGATTGACTGTCTTAGGGTTAACTAACATTTTTGACCATTTAAACATTTTATTAAATGTCAATACACGTGTTCTTTCTCATTTATACCTCAAACTAAATTCATGTCATTATCAATCATAGAGTTAAAACGTAATATTTTATATAAAATAAATTCAAATAAATGAAATATTTTTCATCACCAAATAACTGGAATATTGATTTTAACTTTTAATTTCACTATAATAAAACTCTTAAATAATCATTAATTGTAGTGATAAAAAATATATTTAGAAATTAATTTTCTAATTAAAGACTAATATTTTGGTAGTCAAAACTTTGATAAAAATTATTAGTCATAAATTTTAAGACTAATTCATAGTAGAAACTATTTTAGTTATCAATTTATAGATCAATTATAGTTTTTTGAAACTATTTTAGTTACAAAAAAATAATTAATATATAATTAACATTTAAGTTGACCATTATAATGACTAATAATTTTGTACTAAAATTGATCATTATTCAATAATTTTCTTTAGTATTTTTATGCTTGACCATATTGTGAAATAATTAAGCAAATAATTAAATATAGGTCATACTAGTTTTTTCATTACTAAAAAATTCATATTTTCTGTCAATTTTGTTTTAATTTCTTTTAAAAATACTTATATTTTTGTTAAGAATTTTTTTTTCATGAAATTACTGCTAATTATTTTACATTTTGTATAAAACATTTTTTATAACAAATTTTGAACGAATTTTATAATTTTTTAGGAAATAATTATCCATGAAAAAATTATCTGTCAATTAAGATTTTGAAAAATATAGTAGAAAAAAATATTTTCTTACAAAGTTTTTAATAAATTTACAAAAAAAATCTTATGTGATATGGAATTTTTTAACAGTGTCTATCACCATGGAACTAGATCTGGATTTCCGATTCAAATGTAAATACTAAGCCCCAAACAATATAATTGGAATAGAATGTCAAAAAAAAAATGTCTAAAACAATTGTATGCCTAAACTAAAATCAATTCCTTACGTCAAATCACACGATTTGGAGGCAATTTAATAATCTTAATCTTAAATCAATTCCATAATTCAAGGAAATCGTAACTAAAAAAGAAAAATAAATAAATGTAATTTACAATATGTTCAAAGACTCACGAGGCGAAAAAGCTAATAGTTCTTCTCTACTATAAGAAAACAAGTCACTATATTTTAACATCATGAACTTGTTTAGCAACAAAATCAAATTTGGTTGTTGAATGAAAAATACTATTCAATTCGGTTACTAAAATTTATGAAAAAAAGTATATTAAGAAATAATTGTAATCGTGATTGATTTCGCTACCTAATATTTTACGACCCAACAATTCAATAACAAAAGTAGTCACTATTTTATATATTTGGTGAATATTGGTATCCGTGACAAATTCAATCGCAATTTTGCCACCGACAATAAATTTTCCGTTAATTTTGGTCGTTAATCTGCATTTTTTTCCTAGTAATGTCACAATCCATTGCACATTAAAATCATCGATCACTCCAAAGATTTATTAAGAAAAACCTATTAATAAATATTACCGACTAAATTAAATTATTATAATTTCTATAAATAACATAACAAGTAAAACAACAAAATAACAAGAAACTCATAAGTTTGATAATAATTTTTGTTTATATAAAATAGTATTTAACTAAAAGAAATCATCAGTGAATTTAATCCATCCCTTGACTTGGTGGATTCAGTAATAACTTGAAGAACTTTAACAAAAATGCAACACATTTTCCCATTACAATCATTGAAAAATTTAAAAGCTAACTCAAAATTTAAATGCAAATTTATTTTTCTTATATATATAAAGAGAGAGATAGATGATAACGAAACCAGATTTTTTTTTTCACTCACAACACAACTATTATTTGGACTATAAAAACTAAGTTATTATTAGCTTATGAAGCTTCTCATCATATTCAAACATTCACACCACATGTCTCCGGAAAAATAAAAAATCAGAAGTTTGGTTTTACTTTTTCCACATTGGCATGTTAATTTGTTATTTCAAGAGGTGACATCTCACCACATATTTATGGGAGAAAAAATGGCGACAAGAACAAAAGATGTCACTTTCTTTCGGTGGATAATTATCCATCATTTAATAATAATAATAATAATAATAAGATAATAAAAGTTGTGGCTATATACAAAAATTGGTGGTGCAGCATCTTTGGAATTAATGCAGGGGACCAGACAAGGAACAAAATAAGAAAGATTTCGCAGTTTGTGGAAAAACAGTAGGAAAATTATCACACAATACAATTTTTAAGGCTGCAAATTTTGGTCTGATTGAGAGAAACTGTCTCTGCATGCATGCTACTTTTTATATCTTTTGTCTTGGATTGCTGCGGCATGCATGTGTTACCCTCAATGATTCATGAGTGAGTCCCAGTTAATTTCTTGTTAAGTTTCTTTTGAGGGGCTCTTCAAATGAGAAGGCTAAAAAATGTTATAATTTTCATAGTTTTCTCTTAAGTGTTTTAGGATTAAGGTTAAGATGGGTTTGCTCCACTAAAATAATTTAATTAATTTTTAAAAATAATATTTTGAGTTTAAGTCAGATGAAATCAAACAATTTCAGATCGAGACTGACGATCATGCTAAACTAAACCAAAGACTGAGAAGGGTCAGTCCAGACCGAAGGCTGATATGGGTCATCTCGGGTCAATGGCCGCGACGAACATTAACAGTTTGGACAGACGGTCGAGAAAGGCTAGGTCGGAGTGATGGTTGAGACGATCCGACCCAGGTCAACGACTGAGACGAGTCAATCCAGGCCCACGACCAAGATGGGCCAAGCCTACACCGACAGTTGAAACAGGCCGACCTGTGCCGACGACCGAGTAGGACCAGACCCACAAGGATGACCTAAATTAAAAGCTTAATGCTATATTTGAAAAATAATATATTTTTCATGTTTAAAAAAGAAGCTCATGAGTTGACCTGACCATAAGAGCTTTTGTGGACTTTTTGACCCGTGAAATTTTTTAATTGGAAACTTTTTATCCATGTGATGGTTGGTTTACAAAAGATTGATTTTGGGGAGTGTTGGTTATTTTCTCGGAAATATCATTAATTAGTATTCCTTTCAAACATCATGGTTTCAAAATCTAATCGTATTTAGAAAGATTAAGAAAAAAATAAATTTGAGTTTAATGTTAAGTTTATTTTTGGTCATTTTGAATAAAATATTTTTTTCTTATAGTTATCTTAGGTACCATGATATCAATTTCATCTAAGTTAGATTAGATTGATATCTCAAAACACATTAAGCACTTGTTATTACATGAAACATATTTTTAAAAGAGACAAATCATAACAAAAACCATGAAGATCAAAGCAATGTTATGTTGAAAAAATATATAACAAAACTTTATTCAAAAGAAACTGAACAACTTCGAATATAAAAAGTTTATATCTATTATGAGAAAAATGAAATACAATCCTAAATGACATAATATCATATCATTTATAATGAATTTTATTTTCTAATCCTAAAAAAGTAAACTTATTTACAATGGTTTTCTTGGTTTTCTTCCTTTAAAAATGAGAAACTCAATTATTTTACAAATCTTCAAGCATTTTCTCTATTTCCCTCAGGGAAATCAAGCAACAATATGAGAATTAAGAAAATCTTACATAACAATCTATAATCACTTTTAACCACACACGTCTAGATTGACTCTCTTGAGAATATTTAATTGCAATAATTCTAATAATTTTAGTATATAAAGATTTTGCATAAAAAAGCAACAAAAAAAAACTACTAATATATTCACTCATATTACTTCTAGAAAGTCAGCACAAGTCTCAAGACTATAATTTTCACAAACTGTATTATCATTATTCATCATTGTTCACCCTAGTCTAGCCAACATTTAAGATATAAGGTGTGTTCTCTTGTAAAAAATGATTTGAGAGAGAGGGAGAGAATTGATTTAAGTTTATTTGAGGGTGGAATTTATCATATTCTTTTTAAGGGATTTAGGATGATAGTGGAGTAGAGTTGAGAGTAACTATTATGAAATTTTGTAAAAGATTTGAATGATGTGACTAATAAAAAAATTAAATTTAATAGATGAAAAAGTCATATTACCTGATTGTCCTTAGTGTTGAAAGTAATATAAAATGATATTTAGATAAGTTGTAATTAATTTTTGATATTTTATTTTATCATGAATAAAATTATTAATAATATTTATTAATTGAAAAAAAGAAATATTAAAATATATTTGATTTGAAAATTTAAATATTTTAATTTTAAATAATATAGAAAAAAGGGATTGGGTTGCATGAAAAGCTAATCACTTAAACAAAACATGTATGCAAGGCTAGTCAAGTTCAAATGCATCTAAGTAAAACATAATCGAATCCATTTGTTTCTTATCATGTTCTGATTTTCCTCTCCAAAAATAAATCTGATTACAATTTTCTTCTTAAAATCATATTCAGTTCAAACTGCAACATATCCATATCCAAATAGTATAGATTTGTTCTCCCCTCCGCGTTGCGTCGTTGGTGTCTATGTGCTTCACCATACCTCTCCTCAAACGAGGGTATAATAGTAAAGTACTTCAAATCACTCTCAAATCTCTTATGACTAGAGGGATGCAAAATGGATACCCATCTCGCAAATGAACGTTTTCCCTTGCTTCCAATTCCACACAAAAAAACACAAAATATTCTCTAAATCATCGCTTCCTATATCTTATAAATAGTAATCACCTCCAAAAGAACACAATCATACTAAAGAATTATGAGAAGAATTTCCTCTTAATCTAGTAGTTATATCAAAAGATTTTAAAATAAAAAAATAATACATATCATTTTTCTTAAATCAAATAATGATTCATCAACTTTACATATTTTTAATAGTTTATATTGAAACATATTTTATTAAAATCTATCATAATTTTCCATGTCCATATCCAAATAATTCAAATAGTATCTTATACAACCAGTTTCAACTAAAAACTCTTTAATGAAAATAATTAAATTAGTCTAAACAAACAAAAAATATATTGTGCGATCGCCCAGACGAACACACTTATATATAATAATTTATCATTAAAAGAAATCTATATTAAAACTACAAATTTATCATTAAAGTTTGAAAATGTTGTAGTCTTTTTATTCAAATACTATATTTGATTTTATTTAACCTATAATCATAATTACTAAATTTATATCTTTAGCTGTGAACAAATATGTATTGTTTTTTGTTTTATGTTTAATATATGTAATATATAATTTGAAGAAAAATAGTTAGAGAGAAGCAATATACAGTCGTATATGTTGTGTGGAAGAGAATACAAAATTGGAGTAATTATTACTATATATAGGAGAAGTAACAAAAAGTAAAACAAATGAAAGGAAAATAGTAATGATAGATATGTTTCATAATAAAAAAAGAATGAGAAATAATGCGGATGGAACAATTTTTTCTTTGCTTGTCATTGTTAATATTATTAATGCTATTGTAGTATTGTCAATTTGAGGAGTTTAACGTGTAGACAAAGGCTTCCACAATCATGTGAGTCTTAGTCCAACGTAGGAAATACTCATTCTTGAATTTCATGATCCATGAAGAAATATTTTCATTTAATAGATAAAATAAATTATAAAAGTGAACTTATGTTAAATTAAATATGTATTAAAAGTTTCAACACAAGTCACTAATCCATTACATCCAATCACACACCTCCTTGAAAGGTAGAGGTTAACGATAGTCTATAGATATCTTTTTATAAGAAATTATAAAATAAATAAATTTATTTTTGTGTATAAATTAGAAACTTATTTTAATTTATAGAAAAATTAGTTTCATTGTCTTTTGTTCTTACAGAACCGAGGTATGTAATCCACAAATCGGTTAAGGGTCTTGGGCGTCTAACTTCTGATCGATCTTCTCTTGTTTCCAAGGGGGCGTTGTGGGTGGCGCAGGATACTTGCAAAAGACACTCTGATGTCTAAGTCAACACCAGTGATGTCAGGGTTTCAGAGAATAATTTAATGCGTAATCAATGCATAGAACAATGTGCTATTTATACCTTTTTACCTGTGGGTCCTATCTGCGATGGGCCTTTGGGCCCAATATTTCTCTTCTGGTTATTTTAGGGTCCAGTGTTAAGGAGGGAATTTACCAGGGGGTCCTTTGAGTGTTGACGGTGCCCGGTATTCGACCATGAGATGCGTCGAGGGTGGTCTTCCTTCGGAGGGGTGCCTTTCGCAGGGTAAGCAGCCATGGGGTTTGGTTGTAAGTTGTGTTGTCCAGAAGAAGGTGTTTTCGTAAGAGGGGTGGTTGAGGGTCGTGTTCTCCATGTGGAGGTGTCCTTGCGTGGTAGGCGGCCATCGTGTCTTCTAGGGGCCGTGTGGTCCAGATGGAGGCGTCCTTGTGTGGTAGGCGGCCATCGTGTCTTCTGGGGGTCATGTGGCTCCAGATGGAGGCGTCCTTGCGTGGTAGGCGACCATCGTATTTTCTGGAGGCTGTGTACTCGGATACGGTTAGGACATCTTTTTATTTTTTTTTTCAAAAAGTTTGTCTGAACGAATCCTTAATTTATAAAACTACCTTTCAATACAAGAATATAACAAACTTAATGCATATCACAAGACACAATATTTCAAATATTATAATTTTAACTATATCAACTGAAAGTAAGATAAAGATTTAGATGACTTTTATTTTTTATAATGGGTTGATTTGCCTTTTGTTTTGATATACAAAAAATTTGTCCTTCATGAATAATATTATCATTTTCATTCCTTTAATCTATTTAAATTCTTTTAAATATAATTATATATTATTATTAAATAGTTTTATTCAAGGGAAATTATACTAATATGAAAAAATGTTTGAAATTAAATGTAAATTGAAGTTTTATTTTATTATAAGAAAATCCTTCAATTGATAATATTTTTAGTGCTAAAAAATTATTAGTTACTATAAAATTTAAATATTAATTTATAAAATGAAAAATTATTATTACTAAGATAGTAATTATTATAAAAAATATATAATTAATTTTTAAATTGGTTATTAAAAATTATTTGTGATCACTAAACTCATGTATTAATGGAAAGAGAGGAACACAACCTACACAAGGAGAATATATAAAAGTATTTGTGGAGTCAGTCTAAATACACCAACAATTATTAGTTCATGGTTCATTTTGGGAAACCTAAATTTAGTTATTATTACTTTACTTTTGCTCTCCAATTAGATTTTGCATTCCCTTGTTTCTTCCATGATCACCAATATGAAGTGGCACGTGGCCATGTCTGGAACAGTTACAAGTTCTCTTCACATGCTTCAAAAAATTCAAAAAGTCACCAAGAATTATATATATATATATATATATATATATATATATATATATTATATATATTTTTTCTATTATTAAAAAAAAAAAATATTTTTTTTTTTGTTTCCAAATGAATATCCACAAATTTTGAAATAAAAATTAATTGTGTGATTAGTACCAAATCTACAACAATCTTGATTAGTTGAAAAATCACCAATCTCAAAAGACCACTAATTTTGTGTTCATTTGTTGAATTAGAGAAAAGATCATGATAATAAAAGGCATAAGAGCTATTGAATTGTTGGACTGAATACTCCTCGGTGAGACCAAGTAAAAATTTATTATAAAATCATCTTCATTTTAATATTTTTCTTCTAACTGTATACCCCATAACATGCATTATCACGTAAACAAATTAATACAAAGTGATACCATTCAAGTTGCTTTCGATAAGTCTGTTTTGGATATAGGAATTGAGCACCTAACTAAAATACTCACTTGATTGTTTTTTTCTCTGTTGTCATTTGCTTCTACCTCTCTTAAAATACTCACTTGATTTTTTTTTTTTTCTGTTGTCATTTGGTTCTACCTCTCTTCTCTTGTTCGGTGTTTTTTCTTCCTCTCGTTCAATTGTCTAGATGATTGGGGTATCTATCAATTAGGCTTCGATGCTTAAGTCAATTGAATCCCGTTCGGGATTAGGAATTAAGACTGTAATAAATGCGAAGTAAAAAGTTATAACCAACTTACCTTGGGATCCTATTTATAGTTTTTGAAACTTGATTACTAATCTGTTTTATTTTAACTACTGATCTTATCTTTTCGCTTCCGCTCGACTGATGTTGTCGAGTGTGCATGCTTCGACTAGCTGTGTCTTTGCGCCCAAATAGTCAGATGAGAATGATAAATCATGTCAACTAGGTAATTTCTTTATGTTTATCTAACATAGGTAAAGAAAACAATTTATTTTAAAAAAAGTATCTTTGTTCGAAATCTTTACTTCTATTTTAATATATTAAAATATATTTAATGTATTAAAATGTTTTGGATTTGAAATGAAAAATATTTTAATAATTTAAATTTATTATTTTACATGAACATTTAAACATTTTTATTACATATTGTTTTAATGGATTAAGTCACTTAAATTTCACATTTTAATGATTTTAATCACTAGAAGATATTTTCTATTTTGCTAGAGAAGTTAGCGAGAGAAAATATTTGTAACTAATCTCTCGCTAATTTGCAAGGAAAGAGTAAAGAGATAAAATTGTAGTTGATTCGTAGCAAAATAACTAGTTATATACTAGAACATATATTTGTTTATAGCTAATCACTTACTAACTTACGAAGAAGTAGCAATGAATAAAATTGTAGTTAGTTCATTGCAAAATAACTACAAATTTACCAAAACATATATTTGGTAGTTAACTCCTCACTAATTTGCGAGAAAATAGTGAAGTAATAAAATTGTAGCTTGTTCTCCATAATAGATATTTGTAAATATTCCTTCTCAATTCAAATTATACTAAATTAAAAACTAAAATAATTTTTAATTTTAAAATCTACTTTTTTAATTTAAATATTTTAAAATTATTACTAATTTAAATATTTTAAAATTATTACTAATTTAAATATTTTAAAATTATTACTAATTTAAATATTATAAAATTAATTTTAATTTAAATATTTAAAATCAAATTTATGTATTTTAAATAAATAGAATATTTTAATTTAGTTTTTTATATATAAATAATTAATTAACCTTATGTATGTTTAAATTATGGTGTTGTTTTACATAGAAACAACTAATTTATAAGGAATCTTTAAATTATTTTAAGTTTTCATAAATTATTTAATTAATTTGTTAATAATATATTCAACACATAAAATACTTGATCCATTTGTTTATTTTAAGTACAACTTTCATAATTTAATTTTTAAGAATTTATATTAGTAAAACTAGTGTAAACACAGGCGCTATCGCGCCTGTGTGTACGCATTTTTTGAATTATATTAATAATTGATGATATTGTAATGTTATTAATTTAATAAACAAAATAACAAAATAAAAGTATATTTATAA